>Ga0272446_1000863_pt1 | contig 46194 bp, 27 predicted proteins | sample YNPCB0061_FD_194587 | JGI IMG/M metagenome (GOLD analysis project Ga0272446, IMG submission 194587) | Hot spring microbial mat communities from Yellowstone National Park, WY, United States - YNP-CB-006-1 | ecosystem: Environmental > Aquatic > Thermal springs > Hot (42-90C) > Sediment | place...
GCAGCACAACTTCCACCGGCTCATCTTCCGATGTCCAGATACCCCATGCGTCGGCTAGATAACTGCGCGGGTCAAAGTCGTCGGGTATCTGGTAGGCTTCAGTCGTTGGCTCAACCCGGCGTATGCGTTCGATCTTGAAAGTACGCATCTTCTCGACGCTCCATCCCCGCCCTTCCAGAAGGCGTGCCTTCCCGATGATGTGGGTCGTTTGTCCGATAGCATACGGTTCAATGAAGTACGGACTGAGCAGGTATTCCAGCACCTCCTCGCCGGTTTCAGGTTGATGCCAGATGCGCACTTTGCGCTCATTTGCCCAGGCTTCGGTTAGGCATTCCAGGACGCTGAGATATACCGGATCATCACGTCGCGCTGCGTCATCCATCACATCTGCCGCCTGCAACACGTGCTGGCTAAGACGCGCTGCCCAGCGTTCTATCGCGTGCCCCAATTTGCGCAGCGCAGCGGCTGCATGCCGATTCTGGCGATCCATACGGGTTGCCAGCAGGCGCGCCGCCAGGTGCACCGCCAGTGCCTCATGCAGGTTCAACCGCACGTTGATCAGGTCGGCGCGTCGGTCAATTTTGAGCCGTCCATCTGGTTCTTCATAAATATGCTTAGGTGCATCAGCGAGATTGCGTAATATGGTGGATCGGTCTACACCTAGACGACGCGCTAGTTCGGCCTGCGTCAACCCTTCAGGATGAGCAAGCAGTAACTGTTCGATTTGTAGGAGTCGTTCGGCTTTGTTCGCAGCTCGTTTCATATATATGTTCCTCCAAGCGAATGATACTCAGTGGCTCTGTTGATGACCAAGTGCCACACAGGGTATCCTGCTATGTCTGGAATTGTAGGGTACAGGTGTTGCATGTAACGCAACACTTTAATGAAATCACCCGATCTTTTTAACCTCACCTGACTATGCGAATGAACATTACGTGACCATTATAGCAATACAATGTGACATGTAACGTCACATCGCTGGTAGAGCATGAGGCAACAACGTCCACACACAGTCGAGGAGTACTCTCACTTCTTTCGTCTGTACCCACTTCCCTCCTCTGACGACGACCGCAGCAATTGCCAGAGTCGCCCAGGGACTTTTCATCCATTCATCACTATGCTGTTCCGTCTGTTCAGGTTATATAAACTCGCTGAAACTTTTTACCGGGATATACGTTTAAGATCGTGATGATCTAACCTGAGCACTCATTGCAATCATTCCTCCCCTGCTTGTGGTACAGACATCTTCTGGTTTGAATATCTAAGGAGGAACGTATGGAAGGAGTGCTCCGATCACAGCGATTACTCGGTCTGTTGCTGCTGGTGCTACTTTCGTTCACCTTCATGCCGGCAGTCCCAACTCCAGCCCAAACCAACAATCGTTTACCTGTCTTTCGCTTGACAAAACCATCGGTCAATGACACCACTACCCAACAATTGGGAGGAGTACTCGAAGGGATCGGGCGTAGTGCTGCCGCCGGGCAAGACGAGTTTCGCGGCAGGAACCGTTTCTTTCGCCTGAATGAACAGAACCGCACGGTGCTTACCCAATATGCAGCATCTGGCGGGTTCTTTGCCTACGATATCGATGGGCTAGGACGTGAAACGCCTGCCGGGTCAGTTAATGTCGAAACGGCAAAACGGTTGGCATGTCTCTTTTTGACCAACAACAATTTTGTCGGTCGCGATGGTGTGCTGGCCGGTAACGGTCAGAGCAATTACCCGGTACGGTTACAATCTGTACCAGGAGCCTGTGACTCGACGAAGGATTTTGGTCGTCCTACGCTCATTCGGGCGGCTCAGGCAACGGCCAGCGGAGCGGGGCTGGGGCAGGTTTCCGAGTCGGTTGTTGGAGTCGTGGTTGAAGTACCGTTTGGCTTTGTTAATGGGCAAAACTTCATTAACATCGGTGGCGCCGGTGGTCACCTCTCGCTGTTGTTTACGCATACCGATACACTTATTTCGCAGCAAGTTGGTAACGATTCGCTCGATACCAGTGTGCCCGGTCTGGCTGCTGTTGCGATGCCCTTTTTCGGGCGGAGCCTGAATTATCTGGGAGAAGTGCCGGTACGCGATCTCAATACTGTGCGCGATGAGGTCCAACAAATGGTAGAACGTTCATATCCCGACGCAACCGTTGATGTTCCGGCGCCACGTCTATCGTATGTCGTAGATGATGCGGCGGTTGAACAAACGGTACTGGAACCAGAGGCAGTGTTTGAAGATATTACTGTGACGCTGCCAAACGGTGATGTGATCGTCCTGCGTTCCTTCTCGTTGCCACTGGCCGAAAGCGGATCGGGTGGCTTTGGGCCGACGGTCGCTATTACCACACCGGCTAATGGCAGTCTCTTCAATACCGGTCAGCCGCTCAACCTGGCCGGTAACATCAGCGATGGTACTGCCCCTTATACGTATCAGTGGCTTCTCGATGATGAGACACCGTTGAGCAATGTAGCGACGCTGAACGCAGCCGGTTCGGTCAGTCTTTCCGCAACGCTCCCGGCCAGTGTTCGTGAAACTTCACCGACGGTTGTTACTGTCATCTTACGGGTGACCGATAATGACGGTATTCAACGTGATGCTACGATCAGCTTGATCCCCGATTTTCGCTTTCTGTACATTCCGGTCGTGACGCGCAGCGGTACCAGCACTAGTGCGCTGCCTATGATCGATCTCGCCCAAACCAGCTATACCTTCGGTGTTGAAGGTAATTGGGACTATCCGCCGGCCGGTCCAGGCGGCTCCGATTTGCCTGGAGTTATCCCCGATGTCAACGGTTTTAGTATCGGTATGATCGGATATGGCTATACATCGCGCTTCTTCTGGTCGAACGCCAACGCCTGGGAAAAGGACTGGCGTGATTGTAGCTTGGGTGGTGTCGATTGTAGCGATGGGGTTGATCGCGCTGCCTTCGTGTACTACGCCGGGCACGGTGGGCCGGGTGGGATTTCGATGGCATCTAACAAAGATAGCACCTGGTTTGATGGGAGGAATGCCCGCTATCAGAATCTACGCTGGGTTGGCTTTGCTTCATGCCAGACACTGCGCGTCCAGGGGTATACCGCAGGAAACGAACCGATCCGACGCTGGTTTAACGCCTTCCAAGGCGCACACATGTTACTCGGTTTCAACAGTAATATGGCCGACATTGCGTTCGGTGGGCAACTGGTTGCCAATATGCGTATGCCGAGCTTCCCGATCATAGGCGATCTTCCTTGGGCACAGCTCACCATTGCTCAGGCCTGGGTCAAAACGGCATTCGATATGAATGCTGGTAAACCGGCATATATATACGCACGCAGTGCAACGGTGAACCCGATTAACGATAAGTTGCCCAAGCCGGGTGGCGCAATACCGCCTCGTCCGACACCGGTTACATCGTACCACTGGGTGTGGTGGGAGTTTTGATCGTTCCGCAATACAATGGAACAGGGTTGCACCGGTTGAAACCGGTGCTACGTCGCTGGTTTTGTTATTGAGCTGTTTGATGGCGACGCTGCGTGTGGGTTGCACCGGTTGAAACCGGTGCTACGTCGCTGGTTTCGTTATTGAGCTGTTTGATGGCGACGCTGCGTGTGGGTTGCACCGGTTGAAACCGGTGCTACGTCGCTGGTTTCTGCGCGAGCCACCAATCCGCAATGCAATGGAACAGGGTTGCACCGGTTGAAACCGGTGCTACGCCGCTGGTTTCTGCGCGAGCCGCCAATCCGCAATGCAATGGAACAGGGTTGCACCGGTTGAAACCGGTGCTACGTCGCTGGTTTCTGCGCGAGCCGCCAATCCGCAATGCAATGGAACAGGGTTGCACCGGTTGAAACCGGTGCTGCGTCGCTGGTTTTGTTATTGAGCTGTTTGATGGCGACGCTGCGTGTGGGTTGCACCGGTTGAAACCGGTGCTACGTCGCTGGTTTCTGCGCGAGCCGCCAATCCGCAATGCAATGGAACAGGGTTGCACCGGTTTCAGTGCCGGTGCTACGCCGCTGGTTTCTGCGCGAGCCACCAATCCGCAATGCAATGGAACAGGGTTGCACCGGTTGAAACCGGTGCTACGCCGCTGGTTTTGTCATTGAGCTGTTTGATGGCGACGCTGCGCGTGGGTTGCACCGGTTGAAACCGGTGCTACGCCGCTGGTTTCTGCGCGAGCCGCCAATCCGCAATGCAATGGAACAGGGTTGCACCGGTTGAAACCGGTGCTACGCCGCTGGTTTCTGCGCGAGCCGCCAATCCGCAATGCAATGGAACAGGGTTGCACCGGTTGAAACCGGTGCTACGTCGCTGGTTTCTGCGCGAGCCGCCAATCCGCAATGCAATGGAACAGGGTTGCACCGGTTAAAACCGGTGCTACGTCGCTGGTTTCTGCGCGAGCCGCCAATCCGCAATGCAATGGAACAGGGTTGCACCGGTTGAAACCGGTGCTGCGTCGCTGGTTTTGTCTATGATCGTCTCAGGAGGAGACCGGCGGGGCTGAGGTGAGAACCCGCCCCTCCCGATAACCTCTGTTTCTACATCTGCAAGAGAGTACGGGCTTGACACGCATTTTGATATAGGGTATCATTTTGAAGCCGCGTATGCGGAATCTTTTTTGACTTCTTAATATAGATACATGGTATCAATATGAAACAAGCACTCTCTCGCCCTTACCCACTGCCTGTTACCGTGCTATCGGGGTTTCTCGGCAGTGGCAAGACAACACTCCTCAACCACGTTCTGGCTAATCGGGCCGGTCTGCGGGTTGCTGTCATTGTCAACGATATGAGCGAGGTTAATATCGACGCTCACCTCATCCGCTCTGGCGAAGCAGCTCTCAGTCGCACCGAAGAGCAATTGGTTGAACTGACCAATGGTTGTATTTGCTGTACCCTCCGTGAAGACTTGCTGGTCGAAGTTGCCCGGCTGGCTTGTGAAGGTCGCTTCGATTACTTGTTGATCGAGTCAACCGGTATCGCCGAACCGCTCCCAATTGCTGAAACCTTTACCTTTCCCGGCCCCGATGGTACCTCGCTGAGCGACATAGCCCGTCTTGATACGATGGTCACCGTTGTTGATGCCTTCAATTTCCCGCGTGATCTATCCTCGCTCGATGAATTGCGCGACCGCAATCTGGCTGCCGGTGAAGAAGACGACCGCACCGTTGTTGATCTGCTGATCGATCAGGTTGAGTTCGCCGACGTGATTGTTCTCAACAAAGCTGACCTGGTAAGCGAGCACGATCTGGCACTCCTGGAAGCGCTGTTGCACAAACTCAACCCAGAAGCGCGCATCCTTCGCAGTGTGTTTGGACAAGTGCCGCTTGATCAGATTCTCAATACCGGTCTCTTTAGCTTCGAGCGCGCTGCTCAAATGCCTGGATGGTTGAAGGAACTGCGCGGTGAGCATACTCCCGAAACCGAAGAATACGGTATCAGAAGCTTTGTCTTTCGGGCACGCCGACCGTTTCATCCGCAGCGCTTGTGGGAGCTTCTGCACGATGAATGGCCAGGTGTGCTGCGCTCGAAGGGTATCTTTTGGCTGGCTACCCGCATGGAACAGTGTGGTATCTGGTCGCAGGCTGGTGCATCTTGCCGGATCGAACCGGGTGGCTGGTGGTGGGCGGCAGTCGCAACACAGCCGGACGATCCTGCTGAATCGGCGGCGCTCGCTGCGATTTGGGATGACCGGTGGGGGGATCGCCGTCAGGAATTGGTTATTATCGGTCAAGATTTTGATGAACCTGCCTTACGAGCACACCTTGAACAATGTTTATTGACCGATGAAGAGATGGCCCTCGGCCCAGAGGGGTGAACCACGTTCGCCGATCCGTTTGATCGGTGGGAGACCGTCTCGGTTACGGACGATGAATGACGATCTGTAGTTTTTTTTCCATCAGCATTGACGGGATCGTGATTCTACGCCTATGATCAATAGCGTGTTTCGCAAGGTATAACTATCGAAAGGATAACCGTATGAAAGTTGCTTATATCTTCGCTACTTCAGGACACACCGCTAGCTACAAGCTCGGTAAGATGATTCTGCCGCAATTGGAAGCTGGGAATCACGTTGCGCAGGTTGTTGGGATGTTTTTCTTCGACGACAACACCTATCTGCTGCGGGCTGGCGACCCGATGGGTGAGCGTCTGGCAAAAGTTGCTGCCGAGCAGGGCATTCTCTTGATGATGTGTGATCAATGTGCCCTGGAGCGTGGATTAGCTGTCGGCGAGCCGGGCAACTGTCGAGTGACCGGTACCGTTGCCGGAGTACAAGTTGGTTGCTTCCCCGATCTTTACGCGGCACTGGCCGGTAATCCACCCGATCAGGTGATTACGCTCTAAGCGAGTGAATCGTTCTCTCGACATCTCGGTGAGGACGCCAGCCAACTGCTGTCAATAATCGGCCAGGCAGTATTCGAGTTCGGATGACTACCTGGGCATCTCGCCGGTCACCTACCTCAAGGACGAGGCAGGGCTATCGGCAACGGCCCAGGGACGATAGTTTACCGTTTGAGATACATGCAATGAGTGCACTGCAAAAACTCACCACGGAGCACACAGAGTACACAGAGCGTGTAAGGTTTATGAATAATAAGGATTGGCCATTGGGCGCATGGAAGAAAAATGTTCACAACCCTATGTTCAATGAAAGATAAAATCATCTTTAGTCTCTGCGATCTCCGTGGTCTCTGTGGTGGAAAGATCACCTTTTTGCAGTGGAGTTATGCAATATCGAGGGAGGTTTTCGTATGTCCCGTCGCTGTGATCTAACCGGACGAGCACCGTCTTTTGGTCATAACGTGTCGTTCTCAAAGCGACGCACGAAGCGGCGCTGGCTCCCAAACGTTCAGGAACGACGGATCTGGGTTCCTGAAGAACAACGTTTTGTTCGCCTGAAACTCTCAGCGGCGGCACTTCGCGAAATTGAGCGCAAGGGCTTGCTTAAGGCATTGCGCGATCGCGGTCTTACACTGCGTGATGTTGAGCGTCGTTCACGTTCCTAGAGTACTACTGCTATGTATCTGAACTGGTTGATCGTTGGTGGCGGCATTCATGGTGTGCATCTAGCTCTCGTTCTACGGGAACGATGCCGCGTTCCAGCCGACCGCCTGCGCATTATCGATCCGCACGAACGTCTGCTGGCACGTTGGGACACCTGTACCACTGTCTGTGGTATGCGTTTTTTGCGCTCTACCCTGGTTCATCACCTTGCCCCTGATCCATATGACCTGCTGCAATTTGCTCAACAGACAGGTGCTGGATCGCACCATTTTCATGGACGCTATCAGCGTCCATCACTGGAAATCTTTCGAGCGCATGCCCGGTCACTGATTGAACGATACCGGCTGCACGAGCACACGCTCCATGGTCGCGTCTGTGGTTTGCAACGGCGTAACCTGATCTGGCAGGTCGAAACAGATCAAGGTGTCCTATCGACACGTAACGTCATTCTGGCGTTAAGCTGTACAGAGCAATTACGCTGGCCGCAGTGGGCGCAACTGTTACGGAACTCAGGGGCGGCGATTTATCACCTATATGAACCAGCGTTTTCGCGAGATCGGATCGGAGAGGGCCAGACGGTTGCCATTATCGGTGGTGGAATCAGTGCCGCCCATCTTGCGCTCACGCTCAGCTCTGTTGCCCAGGTCACGCTAGTGATGCGACGACCAATCCAGATCGCACCGTTCGATAGCCCACCGGGCTGGATGGGTCCGAAAGAGCTACGTCGTTTTCACGCTGAACCCGACCTGAACCGCCGCCGAGCGCTGATTACCGCTGCTCGCTTACCGGGGACAATGCCGGTCGAACTGGCACAGAGCCTGACAACCGCTGCCCAACAACACAAACTACGTCTTTTGATCGATGAAGTGTATGCTGCTACTCATGCGGATGGTGTCATCACGCTACAACTCAACCATCACCGATTGACGGTGCAAACGGTCATCCTCGCTACCGGTTTTACCGCCGAACGTCCTGGGCATCCATGGCTCGACAACGTTATCGCTGCCAACAACCTCCCTGTGGCAGCCTGCGGTTACCCCGTGATCGGCCCTGATTTGCAATGGGCGCCAGGATTGTTCGTTACCGGTCCGCTAGCCGAATTGGAAATTGGTCCGGTCGCCCGCAATATCATCGGCGCCCGCCATGTCGGAGAGCGCCTTGTGCACCGGTACGTGAGTGGGTAGAGCGTTTCAAAGTTTTTTATTGCTCTTGCCATCAGTCAGGGTGATCTGAGCATATTCATTACTCGGCCACTCTCACTCAGCCTGTTACTGACTGCTCTTATTGCGCTGCTCATTCCATATCTGCCGGTATTATTCAATCTGCTTACCGGCAAACAGATTCGTAGTGGACGCATCGTGTTTGGTCAGGGTGAAGAGGATTGATCGGGAAAGGGCGGGTTCACAACCCGCCCGGCCATAGTCGGCTGTGTTCGACAGAACGCTTTTACCCTAACCGGTAGTGCGTAAACCGGCAGCAATAGCATTCACCAGGTGCAACAGATCGATAAGGGTCGCTTCGGCTGCCGGATCACCAGTTGCTTGCTGGGCGCGCCATTGCGCCAGGAGTTCGATCTGGCGCCAATGAAGTGGCGCCAACCCAATCTGACGTCGGGCCAGAGTCGCTGCGACTCGCGGTCGTCGTTGTTCGATAGGCATCCCGAAAATCGCCGTCAATGCTGCCTCAGTCCGTGCAAATTCAGCATCGATTAATTCAAGGAATTGCCGCCGGATCGTTGCATCTTCTACCAACCCGGCATAGGCATGCATGATGTCGCGGTTTGCCGTCTGCAGGCTGGTACCAACATTTGCCAGCAGATAACGCAGGAGCGGCCAGCGCCACTGTTCGGCGCGCAGTCGTTCCCATGTTTCTGGGTCTTCCTGTTGTAGCGCGCTCAACGCACTCCCAACCCCGTACCATCCCGGCAAATAGAAGCGTGCCTGATTCCAGCTAAATACCCACGGGATCGCCCGTAAATCAGCCAGCGTCGCCTGACCGGTACGTCGTGCCGGTCGTGACCCGATCCGACTCTGTTCAATCACATCGATAGGCGTGGCCTGACGGAAGAAGGTGATAAAGCCATCACGCTCAATCAGGTCGCGATAGGCTACCCTGGCCTGCCGAGCCAGCCAGCCGATGACCGGTTCCAGGGGATGGGGTTCCTCCGAATGGTGCTGTTGGAGCAACGTGTGCATCGTTGTTCCGGCCAGCAGAAGCTCTAGATTATACGCAGCCGTGAGCCGATTGGCATACTTCTGCGAAATAACCTCGCCTTGCTCGGTGAGGCGTAAATCACCGCTGAGACTGCCCGACGGCAACATCGCAATAAAACGATTGGTTGGACCTGCCCCACGACTGATCGTTCCACCACGGCCATGGAAAAAGCGGATGCGCACACCGCGTTCCTGACCTACCTTCACCATTGCACGCTGGGCTTGATACAACGCCCAATAGCTGGCTAAAATCCCCCCGTCCTTATTGCTATCGCTGTAGCCGATCATGACTTGCTGTACCAACTCGCCGCCCTGGGCCTGCACAACCAGACTACGGCGGGTCACTGGGTGATCGAGGATGTCAGCGAGTATCTTGGGGCTATGCTCAAGGTCTTCAATAGTTTCAAACAAGGGTACCACCGGTAACCGGCAAACCAGACCTTCTGGCGTGGCATACGCCAGACCGGCTTCCCGTGCAAGCAAATAGACGACCAGCACATCAGTGACATCACGGGTCATGCTGACAATGAGTGGCCCCAATCCAGCCGTTCCATAGCGGGCAATGTGCGCAGCCAGTACTCGATAGCACTCGACAACGGATGCAGCCTCTTGGCCGAGCGGTGTATTGGGGTGGGCAAAGGGGCGCGGTGATGCAACCTCACGTTCGAGCAGATCACGCCGTCGCTCAGGATCGAACAGGTCATCGGAAGAGAGACCGGCAGCTTCCAACAGTTGCGCCAGAGCACGGTCGTGAAACTGACTGTTTTGCCGAATGTCCAGGGTTGCCAGATGAAAACCAAAGGTGTCAACCAGTTGCATCAGGGGTCGAATCTCAGCTTCGGCTAGCCGCTCGGCGCCAATTGCCCGGAGATGGTCGGCAAACTCGCGCAGGTCGTTGAGCAACTCACTTGCACAGCGGTATCGATCTGGCTCGTCTATCAGGCTGGCCGCCTCAGCCGGTTCATCATCAATTGGTAATCGTGCTCGCATGAGATTAAGTGCCTGACGCCACGGCTCATTCGGATTGCGCGCAATTGCCTGTACGCCACGCCCGCCCAGACCACTTGCCATACGCCGAATCTGGTCAGTAAGGCCGGGCGGTGTGGGCACGAGCATGTCAGAAATGCTGAGGTGACTGGCTGCCTGTCGTAACCGCCGACGTAACAACCGCAATGCTTGCAGACGCATTTCACGCAAGGTTTGAGCGGTAATCTCGGCGGTTACTAACGGGTGCCCATCCCGATCCCCACCAACCCAAGAGCCAAAGCGAAGGCGCGGCCAGGTATCGCGCAGGAGAGCAGGATCGAACCCCGCTCCCTGCCAGGCATAGCGCAATTGATTATCGAGCACCGGCAATACATCAGGGAAGACGTTGACCAAATAGTGCAAGACATTACGAACTTCAGCCGGTACACCTGGTTTACTTAAAAAAACGTCGCCGGTGCGCCACAAGCGTTCGAGCAGATTCTCAATATCGGCCTTGATTTCGGCTTGCTCGGCTGGTGACCACCGTTGACTCTCGCGTCGCACTAGCAATAGATACAACTCACGGTAGTGCGCGAGCACCGTTGCCCGTTTCGCTTCAGTCGGATGAGCGGTTAACACCGGTTCGACATGAATATGAGGCAAAGCGGCTGCAATCTCTTCGGCAGTGATACCGGCAGACTGAAGTTTTTGGATCGCGTCACGCCAACGTCCCGACTCAGGCCGTATAGTTGGATCACGATCGGCGATGCGACGCTGTTGCACAGCCGCATTTTCCTCGGCGATATTGAGCAACTGGAAAGCGATGATCATCGCCTGCGCCAGCTCGCGAGTCGGAACGGAATTGTGGCGTTCAGTCCCATCAAGCCAGGGAAGTGCTTGCGCTACGTTCCCAGCACCGACATCGTGCAATACCTGCGCAAAGCAATCAAGCAAGAAGGAAAAATCTTGATCAGCCTTTTCTTGATCAAGTGGGCGCATGGGCATAGGGGTTAACCTTTCACTACGCTATCTGATTTGCAATTGTACCATAAAGGGGAGAGAGTGAGAGGGTGAGAACGGATGCCGCAGAGGAGCGAGTGGAGAGGAAAGAGAAGGCGGGCCGCAATGTGGGCCGGTGCAGCAGATGAGTTGACACCGGATCGTATCATTGCGATAATCCTGATAGAGGGATCAGGCAATATATCCGAATTCACGGCATCGTCGATGTCCGCGCAGAAGGGTGACCTGTCTGCGCAGTGCTTGACTTTTGTCGAAGATACCTCTTCAGCTTCGCCTGCGGCCATCAGGTCTGATTGAGCGTTGATTGACAAGCGTAGGCTGGCTGTAAAGAACCTCTTGACAGATGATGTGCCAGGGAGTACAATTTTAGTAGTTCGGAATTGAACAACTATGGTAGAAACGAACCTTTTAGAACAACTTACGGCGCTGGGGCTTACCGAGTATGAAGCGCGAGTCTATCTGGCATTGCTGACCGATCACCCCGCAACCGGGTATCAGATCAGCAAATTAGCCGGTATACCGCGGTCGATGGTGTACGAAGCACTAGGACGGTTAGAGGCGCGGGGGGCAGTGCTGAAATCGGTTGAAGAGAAGGCAACGCTCTATCAGCCTATTTCACCGGCGATCTTGCTCGACCGTTACGAACGGGAGGCTCGCGAGCGGGCTGCGGTGTTGCGCAATCAACTGATGCCCCTCTTTCGCCATGAAGAGAGTGATCGCCTCTGGAACTTTAGCGGTCGGAAAGAGGCATTGGCTGCGGCACGCGAGTTGATCGATAGTGCTACCCGTGAGCTGATGCTGGTGCTGACCGATGCCGATGTCGAGGCGCTTTATCAGCCGTTGGCTGCGGCGCATGAACGCGGAGTAGCATTGGGTGTCATTCTCACCGGTGAGGCCCCCTTCTCGTTTGGGCAGGTTGTGCGCCATCCCAAGCGTGAGACCGAGTTGCACGGCATGGTAGAGACCTTAATTGTAGTTGCCGATGAACGCGAATTTCTGATCGCCTCTGGTCATCTGGCAACAACCGCAACCGTGACTACAAACCGCAATATGGTCTTAATTGCCCGTCAGTTCATCTGGATGGAACTGTTCGCGCAACGGATTTTCGCTCGCCTCGGTGATGATCTGCTCGCTCGACTCGATCCTGAAGACCGACAGGTATTGCACTCATAACCGGTCACTCACCCAGCGCCGAAGAGGAGGCATTGACATGACGACACTTTCGCAGGCTGCTCCCTGGCGACAACTGTCGCAATGGTTTCACGATGAGATTCTCGAACCGCTGTTCGTGGTGCTCACGCTGATCGGGATCGTCGTTGGTATCTGGCTGGAGGGAGCCGGTGCACCTGATTCGCTGACTCTGCTTGTTCATCTTGCCACCTATTTTTTTGGTGCATTTTACGCAGTACGGGCAATTATCGAGGCGTTACGCCAGTGGTCAATTGAAGTCGATCTGCTGATGGTACTGGCGGCGTTGGGGGCTGCCTATCTGGGTGATTTTACCGAAGGCGCGATTTTGCTCTTTCTCTTTTCGTTGAGTAACGTATTGCAGGCGTATGCCCTGCGGCGTACCGAACAAGCGATTACCTCATTGATGGCGCTGCGGCCCGATACGGTGCGGGTGCGCCGTCATGGTCGCGAGCTTGATTTGACCGTTGAGCAGGTTCAGGTTGGGGATATTGTTATCCTCCGTCCTGGTGATCGGGTGCCGCTTGACGGTGTTATCGAACATGGCGCCGGGACATTCGATGAGTCGGCGCTGACCGGTGAGTCGATGCCGGTGCAGAAGGGGCCGGGTATGACCGTACTGGCCGGAACGCTCAACCAGACCGGTGCGCTAGAGGTACGGGTTACGAAGCCGGCGAGCGAGAGTACACTGGCGCGGGTGATTGCAATGGTAAGTGAGGCGCAGGCGCGTAAAGCGCGCACGCAGAGTTTTCTTGAGCGGTTCGAGCAGCGATATGCAATCGGGGTAATCGTAGCGGTTGTGTTGTTCATTCTGATCGTCCCTCTGAGTGGAATGTCATTTACCGACACCTTCTACCGGGGGATGGTACTCCTGACCGTTGCCTCACCGTGCGCTCTGGTTATCAGTGTACCGGCGGCGTTGCTGAGCGCAATTGCGTCGGGAGCGCGGCGCGGCGTGCTCTTCAAAGGGGGTGTTCATTTGGAGGAGCTGAGCCGGGTGCGCGTGATTGCTTTCGATAAGACGGGAACCCTGACCTTTGGTAAACCAGTGGTAACCGATCTGGTACCGATGACAGGGGTGAGCGAGTATGAATTACTTGCCACGATTGCCCGGGCCGAACAGCCCTCAGAACATCCGATTGCGCGGGCCATTTTACGTGCTGCTGAAGAGCAGTCAATCGATGTTGTTCCGCCAGAGCAATTTTCTGCGGTAACCGGTATGGGGGTGCGGGCAACGTGGGATGAGATTGAGACGTTGGTTGGCTCACCTCGCCTGTTTGAAGCGAGCGGGATCGCGGTTCCAACGGAGCTCCTCGCGCAGGCTGATGCGTTGATGAAGCAGGGCCGGGGAAGTGTGTTATTGGTGTGGCGGGGTGGCCGTTGGCTGGGGCTAGTCGCTGTGATGGATCGCGAACGGCCAGACGCTGCGCAGCAGATTGCCGCTCTGCGGGCAGCCGGTATTGAACGCATTGTCATGTTGACCGGCGATAATGCGCTGGTGGCTGAGGCAATGGCACAGCGGTTGGGGGTCGATGAGGTGTACGCCGAGTTGTTACCCGCCGACAAATTGCATCTGGTTGAGCAATTACGGCAACGCTACGGTGGTGTGGCCATGGTCGGCGATGGGGTTAATGACGCACCGGCACTGGCGGCAGCAACGGTTGGCATTGCGATGGGCGCTGCCGGTACCGATGCTGCACTGGAAACAGCCGATCTGGTCTTGATGCGAGATGATCTTGGCGCTATCGTGTATGCGTTGCGGTTGAGTCGGCGGACGCAGCGCATTATCTGGCAGAACATTGTGTTTGCGCTGGCAGTTGTGGTGGTGCTGGTGCTAACGACATTAACTGTAGGAGTGCCGTTGCCGTTGGGGGTGGTTGGTCACGAGGGTAGTACAATTATCGTCGTGCTGAACGGGTTACGCTTACTCCTGTTTCGCTGAGTGCAGGCAGGTGTCGAGCGATTACAGGACGAACCTTCTGAGCGACATTTCCACTCTTCTTCGCGGGAGCGAAAGGGGGAGGGTGTGGTGAGGAAGAAGCTCTCCCCCTCATTAAACCTTCCTCTCTCCCACCACCCCCTTGCGGGCCGGTGGCCCGCGCACCCAGGGGGTACCGATGCCTTCCTCTTTCCGCCCCTCTCTGCGGGCCGGTGGCCCGCGTACCCAGGGGGTACCGATGCCTTCCTCTTTCCGCCCCTCTCTGCGGGCCGGTGGCCCGCGCACCCAGGATGCAGAGGCCTTCCTCTCTCCGCCCCTCTCTGCGGGCCGGTGGCCCGCGCACCCAGGATGCAGAGGCCTTCCTCTCTCCGCCCCTCTCTGCGGGCCGGTGGCCCGCGCACCCAGGATGCAGAGGCCTTCCTCTTTCCGCCCCTCTCTGCGGGCCGGTGGCCCGCGCACCCAGGGGGTACCGATGCCTTCCTCTTTCCGCCCCTCTCTGCGGGCCGGTGGCCCGCGCACCCAGGGATTCATATTGACAAATCGGCAGCTTCGGCGTATAGTAATGTGGCCTGTTGGCAACGGTTAAGGCGTGTTTGAAGTCATCCTAAATTGTCCTTCACTCAGCAAGAGTGAGGCAGGTATAGGTGGCAATCTATCAGGGTGTTTTTCGATCACGCTCGTAGACGCGATGAGGAACGGAACCGCTATGGATAGTAGTCATTCTCGTCAGCGGCACAGCATGGTGATGACAACCAATACACACACCGGCCTCATCGGGTCTTCGTGCCGGTTTGTATAGACGATGAGTCTACTATAGACTCCCCGGTGAGGCGTAGCTCACCGGATTGTTTTTGTGTCTGTATTGACTGTCTTCACCCCCTGTGCCGCTGCCAAGATGCACAGGGGGTGAATAGTGACCACATTCCCAACTCCCCATCTCGATGAGGTTCAAGCACTGATCGCTGAACAGCGCTGGCTCGACCTGCGTGAGCAACTTTCGCGCTGGCCAGCACCAGAAATCGCCGACCTGCTGCGCGAACTTTCGACTGCCGAACGCATGCTCGTGTTTCGCGTCTTGCCCCGTACTCTGGCCAGTGACGTCTTTTCGTATCTTGAGCACGATGATCAGTACGAGTTGCTGACCAGTCTGAGCCAGGAAGAGACCAGGCTGCTCCTTGCTAGTCTTAGCCCTGATGATCGCACGCAGTTGTTCGAGGAGTTACCTGGTCAAGTTACGCAGAAGCTGCTCAACCTGCTCAGTCCACACGACTTGAAAGAGGCTCGCCAGTTGCTCGGCTATCCTGAAGAGAGTGTCGGGCGTTTGATGACCCCGGACTATGTGGCCGTTCGTCCAAACTGGACGATTGCAAAGGCGCTTGAGCACATTCGGGTGCGAGGACGGGATAGCGAGACGATTGACGTTATCTATGTCACCGATGAGAAGTGGCACCTGCTCGACGCGATTGAATTGCGCCGGTTCATTCTGGCCGAACCAACTCAGACCGTGCGTAGTCTGATGGACGAGAGCTATGTGGTGTTGTCGGCGTTTGATGATCGTGAACGGGCTGTTGAAGCGTTGCGCCGCTATAGCCTGCCGGCCTTGCCGGTTGTCGATTCAGATGGGGTATTAGTGGGAATTGTAACCTTCGACGATCTGATCGATGTCGCTGAAGAAGAGGTGACTGAGGACTTTCACCGGAGCGCAGCCATTGAGCCGCTCCGTGGTAGTTATCTGGAAACACCGATCCTCGAACTGGTGCAGAAGCGGGTACCCTGGTTGGTAGCGCTCGTCTTTGTCAATGTCTTTTCGGGTGCAACCATCGCTGCGTTTGAAGAGACCATCGCTGCTGTGGTCTCACTGGTCTTTTTTCTGCCATTGCTGATCGGAAGTGCGGGGAATGCCGGTTCACAATCGGCAACGCTCACAGTACGCGCTCTGGCAACCGGCGACATAGAGTCAGGAGACTGGTGGCGTCTGTTGGCGAAAGAATTGTTGGTCGCCTTCCTATTGGGAAGTGCAATGGCACTGGCTGTCGGTGTTTTGGGCATTATTCGTGTGGGCTGGCAGGTTGCCGGTGTTGTCTCGCTGACGATGCTGGTACTGGTCTTGATGGGAAGTCTGATCGGGATGTCACTCCCATTTCTGCTGCGACGGCTAGGGCTTGATCCGGCAACTGCAAGCGGCCCGTTGGTGACATCGCTGTCGGATATTGTCGGCGTATTGATCTATTTTTCGCTGGCAATCTGGCTACTTGGCATCGGAATGGATTAAACGATAAGCACGCCTATGTTCAAACCTCGCACATTTACGCCGGATGTCCCAGTACGACCGTTGCTGACGCGCGCTGACCTCTGGTTGTTGCTGACCATCATCGGTCTACTGGCATTGGTGGTCGGAATTGCCGAACGCGCACCGGCAACCGTACAGGGGCCGGAGATCAGTCTGTCACTCAGTGCATTACCGTTCTACGCGATTCGTTCGGTCGGGCGTATGGCAATTGCCTATGCGCTGTCGTTCTTGTTTACGATGGTCTATGGCTATATTGCGGCCTATAACGCACGTGCCGAACGAATATTGATCCCTTTGCTTGATGTCTTGCAAAGTGTCCCGATCCTCTCCTTCTTACCGGTGGTGTTGCTTGGCCTGAGTGCAATTTTACCCGAGGCGTGGGCAGTCGAATTGACAGCCATTGTCCTCATTTTTACCAGTCAGGTCTGGAATATGACCTTTGCCTGGTATCATTCATTGACAACGATCCCGCGTGAGTTGCGCGAAGCGAGCAGCATCTTCCGCTTTTCACGCTGGCAGCGTTTTACGACGCTTGAATTTCCGTTCGGTGCGCTCGCGCTCGTCTGGAACAGTATGATGAGTTGGGCCGGTGGTTGGTTTTTCCTGATGGCAGCCGAAATCTTTACCCTTGGCGAGCGTGATTTTCGCTTACCGGGCTTGGGGGCGTTTTTACAAACGGCTGCTGATGCCGGTGATCTCAACAGCATCGTCTGGGGATTGTTGACCCTCATTGTGGTGATCGTGCTGCTTGATCAGCTCATCTGGCGACCACTGCTCGTCTGGGCCGGTCAATTTCGGATCGAGTTGGTTGAACGCGATGATGAAAACCGGTCGTGGTTGTACGATCTACTGAGCGGCTCAAAGCTGGCAGCCTGGTTTGGTCACGTGATCGGTCGTCTCAACGATACCCTGCTCGTCTGGTTTGGTCGCCGACCGGCTGCCGATCCATATCTGAGTGGCACAGAGAAATCTTCACCAATAGAATGGCTTGCGTTTGTGCTCAGCGTTGTGCTGATCGGATGGGGTGTTTTTAGCGGTGGCCAACTGTTGCTCAGGGTACCGTTAGAACAGTGGGCAATGATTGCCCTGAGTGTCGGGGCAACGATGCTGCGCGTGGTGATGGCAATGATCCTGGCATTGCTCTGGACGGTACCGGTTGGTGTGTTGATCGGCACCCGTCCCGCAGTTGCTGCCGTGTTACAACCGGTTGTCCAGATTGCCGCTTCGATCCCGACCACAGCACTCTTTCCAGTGCTTGTTCTGGTCTTCCTGACCGTTCCCGGCGGGTTGAATATCGCTGCGGTGTTGTTGATGTTGCTAGGAACACAATGGTACATTCTGTTTAACGTGATTGCTGGTGCTTCGGCTATTCCGCAAGATTTGCGCTTCACGACGGAACTTTTGCAGTTGCGCGGCTGGGAACGGTGGCAAACGCTCATCTTACCGGCTCTTTTTCCGTCGCTTGTTACCGGTCTGATTACGGCCAGTGGTGGGGCCTGGAACGCCAGTATTGTGGCGGAATACGTTGTGTTTAATCAGCAAACGTACCAGACGATCGGTATTGGAGCGCAGATTGCCGCAGCGACCGAGGCAGGCGATTTCGCCGGTTTGTTTGCTGCAACCCTCGTGATGGTTATTGTTGTCGTGGCAATTAATCGGCTCTTTTGGCGTCGGCTCTATCGTCTGGCCGAAACACGGTATCGCATGGAATAGTTCAACGGAGAGATCGTATGCAGCAGAAACAAACCAGGCCGCTGGTTGAGCTTTTAGGAGTGACGCAACGGTATGGGCGCGGTGAGCGCCAGTTCACCGCCATCCAGGATGTGAATCTGGTCATTTCTGAAGGCGAGTTCGTTGCCCTCCTCGGCCCTTCAGGATGCGGCAAGAGCACGTTGTTACGGATTATTACGGGGTTGAATCGGCCAACTGAAGGTTTGGTGCGCTACCGCGGCAAGACGCTAAACGGTGTGAATCCGTATGCAACGATTGTTTTCCAAACCTTCGCCCTCTTTCCGTGGTTGACCGTCGAGGAAAATGTTGCCGTCGCCCTCCGTGCACGAGGATTTTCCCGCGACGAAGCGCGAAAACGTGCGGTCGAGTTGATCGATCTGGTCGGGCTAGATGGCTTCGAGCAGGCGTATCCCCGTGAGCTTTCTGGTGGTATGCGCCAGAAAGTTGGGATCGCACGGGCATTAGCTGTTGATCCCGAACTGCTCTGCCTCGATGAACCATTTAGCGCGCTTGACGTGTTGAGCGCCGAGACCCTCCGCGGCGAGGTATTGGAGTTGTGGACCGGAGGGAGTCTGAAGATTCGCGCTGTCTTGATGGTCAGTCATAATATCGAAGAGGCGGTCTTCATGGCCGACCGAATTGTCGTTATGGATAAGAACCCAGGACGGATTATCGCCGAGGTACCGGTGAATCTTCCGCATCCGCGTGACCGAAAATCGGATGCATTTGCGGCGATTGTCTCACGGGTTTACGCAGTATTGGCCGGGCAGACTCAGCCGGAGGCGATTGAGTACGGTACCGAGCCAGGGCAAAATGGCCAAACTCGCTTGCTACCACCTGCATCGGTGACGGCCCTTGCCGGTTTGCTTGAGCAGGCAAATGCCACTGAATATGAACGTGATCCGATTGTGCAGTTGCAAGACGAGCTAGGGTTAGACCTCGATCAGCTTTTGCCGTTGATCGAGGCGGCTGAATTGCTCGGTTTTGCCCGCATCGAGAACGGAAATCTCATTCTCACCCCACTCGGTGAGGCGTTTGCCGAGGCGAGTATTCATGCCCGTAAAGAAATCTTTGCTTCGCGCTTACGCCGGCTTCCCTTCTTCCGCTGGATGTTACGTATGATCGCGGCTGCCGATAATCAATCACTTCGTTGGGAAGTGTTGTTAACGGCCTTAGAGCCAGAATTTCCACCTGAAGTCGCTGAACGTCAGCTCGATATTGCGCTGGAATGGGGACGCTACGCCGAACTTTTTGCCTACGATGATGCCGAAGGTCGCTTCTTCCTGGAAACGCCGGTAGCGACGGCGTAGTGCCGGGTTGCGCGTATCCGCCGCTGGCGACGTAATCAGGGGGTCATATTCCATATACGCCCCACTTGCACGTGCAGTACCCGCCGGTCGTTCTGACGGGGGTCTTCGGCAGCCGGAATCCAGGCCGGACCGGTGAGATGAAGCAGGAGTGTGCCGCCAGGAGCGGGTGGTAATATGTTTGGATCGAGCGTAACCTGCACAGTTGTCGGTTGCTCGGTGAGCTGGAAACATCCCAACTCAACGTGAGGGGTGCTGGTCGTTGGCCAGAGCGTCTCTTCTACCTGAGCGCTGACACAGAGGGTTGCCTGCCCAAGATGAGACGGGCGGCGACCGCCAGCCGCTTCGATAAACATGGTTTGGGGCGCGGTGGGATGTCGCCAAGGCAGCCGGATGATCGCTTCGCCGTTGCTCCAACTATATTGGTAACCACTGCTGTCCTGTTCGGGGCGATAAAAACCACTCACCTGCGCGGCAAAGGTTGTTGGAGAGAAAGGCGGAGCGATGGTACCTAGGAGCGGCTCGGCCAGGGGGTCGAGCCGATAGATGGTAAAGGGGAGCACAAGGCGTGAGACGTTCTGCGGTTTCTGATCGGTCAATTGCTCGAATTCGGCCAGATCGAGCGATACGTTGTCAATCGGTGTAAGCCGAAAGCCGGGTAAGGCCAGATTACCGCCACTCGCACTGAGCATCAGATACACAGTGCGACCGTTGGCTTGCCAGCGCTTTACCTGTTCGGCCAGCAAAACGGCATATAGTGCGGTCGCCACGCTTTTCACGGTGAACGCATTGATGCCGTGCACGAAGCGGAGTGGCGTTGCCAGCAAGTCGGGCACATCACGCGCATCGCTATAGACCGGTGCGCCACCGCGTAAGAGCACGATGTCGCGTTCGGGTGTGAAATGATCGGCAACGGCAGCTACCTGTTGCAGCGCTCCGGCGTATTCAGTATGGGCAAAGTAGTAACGTCCCGTCCACCCCAGAAACAGTATCAGCAACCCGGCTAGCCCGGCTGCCAACCCCTGCCGCCAGCGACGAGCAGTAGGCCGCAGACGCCAGGCGCCGGCCAGGGCTGCCAGTGCATACGCGGCACTCAGGGCGAAGATCGGATACACAACAGGAACAAAGCGGCGCAGAATATAGATGTAGGTCTGCTCCGAGGTACCGTAAGTCTGTCGCAAGTAAAAGAAACTGCCCAGGAAGCCAACAGTAAGCATGAGCCAACTGGCCGCATTCAGATCACGCCGCCACCAGAGGGCAAAGCCGATGGCAGCCAGCACAACTCCGAGCGGTGAGAGGTACCAGCCGACACGCACCAGACCGGCCAGCGGGATCAGTTCTTTGGGCTGTACCGGAGCAGGTTCGCTGGTGAACGTGCTGGGGTCGGCCATCAGGCGTTGCCACCAGGTCATGGTGCTGTATTCCCGGTAGTACAGCACCAGCGGCAGCCGGATCGGTGCCCCCACGTATCCCTGAATCCGCAGCCAATTGAGAGTCTGGTTTGAAAATGGCCCTTGCCATGGCCCGCGCGTGGCAGCCAATTCAGCTCGCAGGGTCGTTGTAGCGGCCAGGTCAGGTACTGCCTCCCAGGTACGTCCTTGCAAAACAACTCCAGCCTGCAAGCGGGCTTCCGTCGCTGTCATCACCCCCCGCCGCACATCGCCAGCCACCAGTTCTGGATCACGGGTTAGGGGATCATTCCAGCCACCACGAGTATTAAAGAGCAGGTCGGCATCGATGATCTGGGGCCGCACGAAATACGCCCATCCACTGAGTAGCAGGAGGCCGATAGCAATAGCCCGCTGCCAGCCTAACCGATGAGCGACAACCCAGTTTTCAAGCGGCAGAGTCCAGCGTCGAGCGCGGATCACCAGCATTGCTACCAGCACTATTCCCAGCAATGCCAGTTCGATCCAAATCCGCCAGGGATCGTCAAGCGAACTGAACTTCGAGTTGAAGTAGGAATCACGTACCGCCGGCGTGAGGAACGGCAGCGCAATCAATGAAGTCAGAGCGAAGTCTTGAAAGCGGGCAAAGCCGGTGTCGAAAAAATAGGCGCGGGCGATAAAGATGATGTGCAGCGTTGCGTGGATCAGCATGCCTGCCATGCCTAGTGCGAGGGCCGTCTGCTCACGCTGCCAGCGTCGGCTAAGCCAGCAATACGCCAGGTAGAGTACCGCTGGCGCCAGTAAGAAGAAGTCAATGCGGGTAAGGGCGACTTGCCCAAAGGCAATTCCGGCCAGCGCTGCGTAGGTGATCCGTGCTGGAGCCGGAAGCGTGCGGTCATTGCCTTTCGCAAACAGATACAATCCGCCCCAGGTCAGGCATTGGGCTGTCGTCTCAGCAGTTGAGTAGCGGGCAAACCAGACTTGTACTGCGTTCAGGCCGAGCAATACCATGCCAAGCCAGCCCACCCACGGCCCGGCCAGACGACGACCGATCATGCCGACACTCCACACGCCGAGGGTGCCGAGCAGACCGGTGGCAAACAGTCCGAACAATGGGCCACCAGCAGCGGTCAGCAAGCCGATCCAGGCCGGAAAGAGGTGAAAGCCCTGGGGGACGATGCGGCCTTGCGCCAGATCACCTTCGTTGATAAGAAACCCGGCGGCACGCAATCGGGTGGCGATGTAGCGATCACGTGCCTGCCCGATCATCAGATTACTGATCGCCTGCGCTGCCGCTTCCCGAATCGTCGGCTCTGCCGACTGAACCGCCTGTCCCAATTCGGCAACTACCGCATCAGATTGCACAATACTGCCGGTGCGGGCCATGGCAAAGCCGGTTACGGCATAGACGCCTGCGTCACGTACTCCCAGGATAACTTCAAAGGGACGGGCAACCAGGAGGGTGAGGATAAGCAACGTTGGCAGCCAGATCAGCGCGGTACGGGTCGGCAAGAGCACCTTTGCGCGACGAGTGTGGCGCCATCCCCACCAGAAAAGTACACCACTAACGATGAGGGTTAGCCCCAGATGTAACCAGAGCGAAAAGATCCCCAGACTTCCCAACGTCAGGGCCAGCCAGCCGCTCCAGAGCGCGCTGATCAGACAACGTTCAAAATGGCATTCAAGGCCATCATCACAGCCAAACGCAGGTACGGCAGTGGTTAACGCCCACCCTGGGGCATAGATAAACAACGGTAAAAGCAGAATCCCGACAATGATCTGTTCCATATACGATATCCGGCAATCGGCGCCGGGCGCGATTATAGCACACTGTCGGAGATCTGCGGCGAGTGTTCACAGGCTATGACCGCCAAGCTACTGCCACAAAATTGCCAGGATCACGGCAATCACACAGCCAATACCGAGCAGAAACGTTATCTGGGCCACTCGCAGCAATGTGGCTTTCCGCCCTTGTAACTGACGATACACCCGCGCCATATCGGTCACATTATCGTGTTGATAGGTCATCCGTCGCGGTACCAGCACCAGCATAGCGGCAATCAGCGAGGCAAAAAAGACACAGACTCCAGCACTCCCAACCCAGCGCACGACACCGTTTTGCAGGTATGCTGGCTGATCGTTCAACGCCAGCACGGCAAACAGGACACCGTACAACCCGCTTACCAACTGAATAATCGTTTGCGCGCCGGTTTCCAGCCGGTCAACATTCCCGCGCTCCTGAGCGGCAAACCATTCGCGCAACTCACGCTCTTCAGATGTCTCGGGGCCTGCGATCCGCATCCTGTCCCTCACTTCTTGACCACAATCCGCATCCGCTCGTCACAGTACCGATTTTTGCAACGGACACTAAAGATGATTTCTTCATCCGTCTCTTCAGCGCGGTAGATAACCCGTTGACCACGCTGCAACAACTCATCGCGGGTCCAGATATTGAGGTGTTTGCATTTCGGGCATTCGTAGCGCACGCTGTCGTTCATGACACTTCTCCTGATCGCCCCCTCCCAACTTCCCCTGCTGGACCTTACTCCATCACCTGCCGCATCAGACCGCGATATGGCTCAGCGAGCGCATCGAGGTCAACCGGCGCACCGGCTAGCCACCCGGCCAGTGTGCGCAACGTTGCTGCTGCTGCCAGCCATGGTGAACCGGCAGCTTCACCCGCAGCGGCCAGGTCTGCGGCCTGTTCTAACACTACGGCCAGCGCCTTGCGTTCAGCATCGGCATCTGCCCGACCCAACAGCGCCGCCGCGCCGATCAGGAGCGGTGCAACCTGAAGTAGCACCTGCGCCTCGGCGCGCTGCGTCGGTGGCAATTGCTCAAGCAATGCTGCCAGCGCCGTTGTCGCTTCCTCAATCTGGGCGGAACCCTCAACCCCCTGCGTCGGCGCCGCTGCCTGGCGACGCATCGCTTCCATCTGCTGAATAATCTCGGCTACCTTTGCGGCATCAGGCTGCGCTCCCATTGCCTGAAGCAGGCGCAGGCTCTCGCGGGCATTGCACAGCGCCTGATCGTGTTCGCCGCGCATAAACTGAACCTGTGCCATCATGACCAGGGTGGCGCTCTTGCCTTTGACATCGCCCAGGCTCTCCCACAGGGCAAGGGACTGCTGGTAGAGGGCGAGGGCGCCGTCGAGGTCGCCGCGGATGACCAGCACCCCAGCCATTTCGTGGAGGGTGGCGCTCTTGCCTTGAACATCGCCCAGGCTCTCCCACAGGGCAAGGGACTGCTGGTAGAGGGCGAGGGCGCCGTCGAGGTCGCCGCGGGTGACCAGCACCCCAGCCATTTCGTAGAGGGTGGCGCTCTTGCCTTTGACATCGCCCAGGCGTTCCTTGATGGCAAGGGACTGCTGGTAGAGGACGAGGGCGCCGTCGAGGTCGCCGCGGGTGACCAGCACGTGCGCCATCGCGTGGAGGGTGGCGCTCTTGCCTTGAACATCGCCCAGGCTCTCCCACAGGGCAAGGGACTGCTGGTAGAGGGCGAGGGCGCCGTCGAGGTCGCCGCGGGTGACCAGCACGTTCGCCATCGCGTGGAGGGTGGCGCTCTTGCCTTGAACATCGCCCAGGCTCTCCCACAGGGCAAGGGACTGCTGGTAGAGGGCGAGGGCGCCGTCGAGGTCGCCGCGGGTGACCAGCACGTGCGCCATTTGATGGAGGGTGGCGCTCTTGCCTTGAACATCGCCCAGGCGTTCCGTGATGGCAAGGGACTGCTGGTAGAGGGCGAGGGCGCCGTCGAGGTCGCCGCGGGTGACCAGCACGTGCGCCATCGCGTGGAGGGTGGCGCTCTTGCCTTTGACATCGCCCAGGCGTTCCTTGATGGCAAGGGACTGCTGGTAGAGGGCGAGGGCGCCGTCGAGGTCGCCGCGGGTGACCAGCACGTGCGCCATTTGATGGAGGGTGGCGCTCTTGCCTTTGACATCGCCCAGGCTCTCCCACAGGGCAAGGGACTGCTGGTAGAGGGCGAGGGCGCCGTCGAGGTCGCCGCGGGTGACCAGCACGTGCGCCATTTGATGGAGGGTGGCGCTCTTGCCTTGAACATCGCCCAGGCGTTCCGTGATGGCAAGGGACTGCTGGTAGAGGGCGAGGGCGCCGTCGAGGTCGCCGCGGGTGACCAGCACCCCAGCCATTTCGTGGAAGGTGGCGCTCTTGCCTTGAACATCGCCCAGGCTCTCCCACAGGGCAAGGGACTGCTGGTAGAGGGCGAGGGCGCCGTCGAGGTCGCCGCGGGTGACCAGTAGGTCGGCTTGCTGGTGGTAGACGCGACTCAGCAGCGCTTCGTCGTTGTGTTCCTGGGCGAACTGGTTCGCCTGTTCAATCAGTCGCCAGGCCGTAGCCGGATCACCCAGGCGGTTGAGTACCCACGTTGCCCGCCAGAGCGCCCAGCCCCGTTCTGCTATCGGCAGTGCGGCCAGCGCCTCGGCAATGTCGGGCAGCAGCGACTGCATCTGCTGCGCCAGTTCGGCACTGGCATTGATGCCGTGTTGAGAATCGCAGGCTTGATCGACCAGTGCCGCCGCCCACCGTCCGTAGCGAATACGAGCAGCGCTGAGATCATGAGCCTGGGCGTCCCTGCGGAGGACTGTGGCAATGACCGGTTGGATCGCGTAGGTGAGGGCGCGGTTATGTTCCTGGTCGTAGCCATGACCCAGCAGGAGCGAGGTCTGTTGCAGAGTTTCCAGTTGGCGGTGGGCCGGTTCGACCAGCCACTGTGATCCCTCTGTCATCCCCCACACTACCGCAGCGTGGAGCGGGGTAATCTTGGGATTGGCGATGATGGTAAGGCAGCGCAGTGCTTCTTGCAGCTTAGGGGGCAGCGCTGCCAGCGATAGGCGGACGCTTATCTCAACCGAGGTCTGCTGGTAGACCGGCGCTGCCGGATCCCTGGCTTCAGCCAACGCCTGATCCAACTGCTCTAGAAAGGCGTTCTCGGCATCTTGCCCGCGATCCCAGCGTCTGATCGTCAGCACCATGGCCAACGGGTGGTGATCAAGGGCATCAGCGAGTTGCCTGAGAAACGTCTCGCTGGGCGTGCGTTTGCTGATCCAGCGCCGCATCAGTTCAACACTGGCTTCCGGGTTCAGACCGGCCAACTGCTGCCCCGCCTCTATCGGTGGGAAGCACACTTCGCCAGGCAGTCCCACCGGCGACTGACGGGTGGTAAAGAGCATCCATGCGCCGCTGTCGGCCAGCTTGCGTACCAGGCGCTGGATGGCAACTGCCTCGTCGCGCTGTTCAGGCGCAAAGGGCGCAACGTCATCGGTAACGGTTTCTAGCCCTAGCCGCCAGAGCACTGTCTCGTAGTTGTCCCAGATCACCAGCATGCGGCGGCGTGAGCGGATTGTGGTTATCAGCAGGTCTTCCTGTTCCTGCTCATCAGCAGACCAGGACTTTTCATCCTTCACGTCGATACCAAGCGCCATTGCCAGTTGGCGACGCACGGTCGCGGCAGCGAGGGTGGCGTGCTCGCCAGGGAGAACCAGGCTCAGGGCAACGATGCCGTCGTCGAAGAAGAAGCGCAAGCGATGGGCCAGCGCTGCTGCCAGCGCTGTTTTGCCGATCCCGCCGGTGCCACGAATGGTCACAATCCGTTTCTGGTCGTGAACGAAGAGCCGGGCCAGCTCGTACAATTCTTGCTGGCGGCCGACAAAGGCGCCGGTTGCGTAATCGGGGGCGTTCAGGGCGCTGATTGCGGGGCGCGGCGGTTCAATGGGCGGCGGGGGCTGGTGCTGGTTCCCAACAGGCGGTTTAGGCCATTGGTAGCCCCGCGCCAGGTAGAGTACCGGTACAGCCCACGCCAGCGGCTCATTACGCCGATGACTCTGAAGCTGGAGGCGCGCCCGATAGAGGGCTTGCGCCGGATGGAGACCGGTAGCCAGAAACCGATAGAAGGTGCGAGCGACCGGTGCTGCCGCTTCGTCAAATACTAGGTACTGATTCCCCAGCACCACCGGAATCCCATGTTGCACCAGGGTTAGCGCCAGATTCGCCCCTGGCTCGATACTATCGGCAGTACGGCAGGCATTGAGAAAGGCCAGCATCACCATCCCGCGCAGATGGTTCGCCAGATCAGATGCCGTCTGCAGATCGAGCTTCCCGGCGCCGTCGTCAAAATACAGTACTGGCGTTCCATTGACAACTGCACCGTGACCGGCAAAGTGAAGAAGGAGCGGCTCGATCGTCGCCAGCTCATCAATCAGCGCCGAGCGGGTGGGGGCAATCTGCTGCCAACGCAGGTGCAATCGCTGCTTCTGGAAATCGTCACGCAGCAGATCGAGTTCATGCTCTACGGGCAGGGGCGCCATGAGCTGCCAATCACACTGTCTTCCCTGCTCGTCGTACACCTCTTTCAGCAAGGGATTGCTCGCTACCACTACCAGCCGCCATGGCTGATCAGATAGCGGCGGTGCAGGAAGGAGTGCGTTTGGTACCTCTACTTCGCGTACCAGCAGGTAGCGCGTGATAAGAAACTCATTTCCATTGTGCAGAAACTCCCAGGGAATCGCCGCCAGTTCAGCGTCGGTCGTGTGCAGGGCGATCATGCTCTCGAGCTGTGGCGCAGACGGCAACTCGGTCAGCATCCGCTTCAGGTTATCGCCGCCGAGGGCGGCCAGTAATCGTTGACCGTATGCAACCGGGTCGCTCGCCTGTTGGTGTGGTCTGACGAACGGGTGATCAAGGCGCAGTGCTGCTGGGTCAAAGGAGGCAATGTGCTCTCCGGCCACGTATACCTCAGCGCGGTTGTCGTCGGTGCGATGTAGGGTTATGGTTAGCGGCATAAACGGCCCCTGGATGAGCGAACATTAGCGTGATGTGTTCATTATAGCGAGCGTTACGCTGAACGGCAAGGGCAGGCGGGCTACCCCCCCTTCCCCCCCCGCAAGCGGGGGGGATTGGGGGGGGTAGCCCACACACGAGCGCGTATAATGACCTTACATTTGGCAACGAACGCATCGCTGCGCTGGGAGAAGCCACGGGTAATTGACCGCAACGCCGTCGGCTACCAACCCATCGTCGCTACCGCAGCCAGGATGATCGGGTCATCAAATCCCCTACGGGGAGAGGAAGGGGGCCAGGGGGAAGGTGAGGGCCGCCAGGCGCGCTTCGCAGCACTGGTGCTGAAACCATAATGAAAAGTCTACGGCCGTGGCGCAATATTCGTCACCACCCCCATCACATAGCTGACCAACACCGGATCGCCAGCCTGCGGATTGGGATAGACACTCTCAGCACCAATCCGAGCACGGATGGATTGCGTTTCACCGGTGTGTTCGAAGGTGACATCGTAAAAAATTGTACCGTGAATATCAATGCGCTGTACTTCAAGCAATCGTGCCTCGCGAGTACCAGATACAATCATAGTCGCTTCCTCCCGCAACGATACGCTCTGTTTTCGTTGTAAGACTCCACTGCAAACCGGTGATCTTTCCACCACAGAGACCACGGAGACGAAAGATAATGTTATCTTTCATTGAACATAGGGTTGTGAAAAAAATTTTTCTTCCATGCGCTGAATGGTCAAAAATTATCCTTTTATTCATAAACTTTACACGCTCTATGTACTATGTGTGCTCCGTGGTGAGTTTTTGCAGTGCACTCTTGTAAATCATCACTCGCAATAGTCGTGTGTAGGGCAATCCAACCAACAAAGCGGCAGAATGCGCTAATCTTGGGTGAGCCTCATCACTCTTGCTGTGATGCAGTATATGCGTGACCGGTTTGCGCCTGTCTTCTTAAGACCTGCGCAAAACGCCGGATAAACGCGGCAACCTGGCGTGGGCGCTGTTGCTGTGGCATATGACCGCAGCCGGGTAAGATCAGCACTTGCACATTGGGCAGATTGCTACAGAAAAAATCACGTGATTCTGGGGGTAAAAATCGATCGGATTCACCCCAAATCAGGGCTGTCGGGACTGATACCGCCCGCAAATCCTCTGGGTAGAGCATATCCCGCTCGTCGATTGTAGCGATGAACTGGGTAACTGGATCGCGTTGGAAAATTGAACGTAATCCATGCTCGGCCAGGTAGAGGGGCAAGGGCGGTCGGCCATACATCTGACGCAGCGCCGTGCGCACAGTGCGACTATCGGCCAGGCTGACGGTTTGCAGGAATGGTTCCCACGACTCGCGTCCGCGCAAGATCGCACCACCCGGCGCAAGCAGCACCAGACCTGTCACCAGCTCTGGCGATTCGAGCGCAACCCGAATCGCTATCCAGCCACCCATCGAATTACCGACCAACAACACCGATTTGCCGATCACGTCGCGGATCATCGCTTGTACGAACGCCACCTGCTGCGTGATAGTGGCGTAACGCTGACCTGGCGGAAAGCCACTTAAGCCGAAACCGGCCAGATCGAGGGCGTAAACCGGCCCGATCTCCGTCAAATGCGGCATCACAAACGACCAGGTCTGAGCACGGTCGGCGATCCCGTGCAATAACAACACCGGCAGATCACCACTACCGCGGGCCGGCATGACGTAGTAGTGGGCACGAATCCCGGCTAACTGTCGCTCGTGGCTGGTGGCCCCCAGACGCAACAATGCTCGATGACTCAAACCATAGATCAGCGGCACTGAAGCAACTGATAATGGCGTAAAGAAGCGGCCTAACATACCCTACTCCTCATCAGCATAGACACACGAAACGCCGGCGCCTGCGGTGCATATCAGCGGTTGCAGTTTTCGTCCGGTACGGATCGCGTAACCGTCAATCATCGCAGCAACAAATGCGTCTACCGCATCGGCAGCAACCAGCGACACAGTACTGCCACCGAAGCCGCCGCCCGTCATTCGGCTGCCAAAACAACCCGGAGCAGCCAGCGCCAGTTCGACAAGTATATCGAGTTCGGCGATACTGACCCGATAATCGTCACGGAGACTGATGTGGGAGGTGATCATCAATTGGCCCATCTTGGTCAGATCGCCAGCGGCAAGCGCATCGGCAGCGGCCAAGGTACGTTCATTCTCGCTCACCACGTGGCGAGCCAGTGGCAGGAGATCAGGTGGTAGCAGGTTTCCATACACTGCCAAATCGGCTGAACGCACATCGCGTAAGGCCTGAATCTTGCCCAGCGCCGGTCTGAGCAAGCGTACTGCCTCCTCGCAGCCGGCGCGCCGCTGGTTGTACTCCGATCCGGCCAGCCGGTGCCGCACGCCACTGTCACACACGACGACACAAGCCTGCGCCGGGATGGGAATCGGACGGTAGCTCAGATCACGACAGTCGATGAGCAGGGCGTGACCGGCTTCACCCAGCGCGGCAACCAATTGATCCATAATGCCACACTTGACCCCAACAAACGTATGTTCAGCTCCCTGCGCAACGAGCGCCAGCTCTTCACCCAGCAGGTTGATGTTATTCAGAAGCTGAAACGTATACCCGACTGCCACTTCCAACGCTGCCGACGATGAAAGACCACTCCCCGACGGCAGATCACTATCGATCATAAGATCGGCGCCCTGCAAGGGCAGATCACGTGCCTGCAACCCCTTCACAACGCCGCGAATGTAATTCACCCACTGCCGACGCTCATCGCGCACAACCTGATCGAGGTCAAACTGATCTTCCTCGCGAAACTTTATACTGAAAACCCGCACCACTCGATCCGGCCGTGGTCGGGCCGCTACGTAGGTAGCCCGATCCAGCGCCATCGGGAGCACAAACCCATCGTTATAGTCGGTGTGTTCACCGATCAGGTTAACACGACCAGGTGCACGGGCAATACGAGTCGGTGGTTGACCGAAATACTGTTCAAATGCACTGTAGAGCTTCGCAACATCGTACATCGCAATTACTCCATCGGGATTAGTACCGGTGCGTCAGAGAGATTGTGTCTGCATCCTAGAGCCTGATCAAAAACGTTTCATTGGGCACGTACCTTGCCCGTGTGCCTATGATGGGATGGGTTGCCAACATTCTTCCTCGCCAGCCTCTCACGTTCCCCCTTCCTCTCCCCATGGAGGAGCGGAAGGTGATTGGGGGAAGGTGAGGGACACCAAGCATGCGCCGCAGCACCGGCACTGGAAACCGTTAAAACCCTGTTCCAGCGCGTCATAGCATTTACCGTTGGCTACTATATCACTTTTTTGCCCAGAGGGAGATGACAGGTTCGTGATAAACCGTGTTCTTTCCTTCCCCATCGCACTAATCCGCTACCGGCCAAACTCTGATGGCGCTCAGTCCGACATCGATCAACCATTGACCATCAGGACTAAAGTGAAGCTGGTGTAAACGGATAGGGCTGCCGCTCAGAATGTATCGCCGCTGGCCGTCTGTCAACCGACGGACGGCAATGGTCTGTCGCGGAGGGCCTGGCTCGAACCACGAGAAGCTATCAGATGGCGGCAAACGATCAGGGGTCGCCAGCCAGCGCCCATCAGGACTCACAGCTACGTGCATGCTGGAAAGGAAGAACTCTTCTGGTGCGGGACAATCTCGGACTGGATCGGGAAACGTAAGCTCGTATACGAGATTCCAGGTTGAGGTATCGTAAGAGCGGATCGTCTTCCCGCCTAAAATCAGGCGCGACCCGTCTGGCGAAAAAGCAATGCTACCGGTTGGATGAGGCTGAATTTTCTGCTCGACTCTGCGCTGAGCGACATCGATCAGCCAGACGCCACGCGGGACGGCGCCGGCAACCAGATACCCTCCATCAGGACTAAAAGCTACTGTCTGGATCACACTCGCCTCGTTGTCATCGATCCGGATTGTATCAACTTGAAGTCGGGACTCGACATGCCAGAGCTGCACTTCCGGCCCGCGACTGTGGTGCGCCTCGCTTACCGCTAAGAGCAATCCGTCTGGCGAAAAGGCCAGACTCATCGGATAGATGGAACGATCCGATGGCCAGCAATCCAGGGTTGCGATCCGCTCATCACGCTCAAGATCGTAGAGTACAACCTGTCCCTGCCGACCGAGCGCGATCAACGTGCGATTGGGATGAACGGCAAGATAGCCACCTGTCGGGATGATTTTGAGAATCTGGTTGTTGGGCACATGCCGGATGGTGGTCTGATCACTACCGGCAACCACCAGTTGATCATTACCTGAGAAAGCGGCTGAACGGATGTCGCCAATCTCCCACACGGCTATCGGTTGTGTTTCTCCTCTGAACCAGAACATCGCTCCCCCAACCAGAACACTTATGAGCACCAATCCCAGCCCAATGACACCCAACAACCAGCGTATTCGTCGCATACGTTCCCCTTGACGCAAATGAGTGTTCTTACGAAAGGGATTGAGCTAGCCACCGGTAACGTGACCCATAACCAGAAACGCGATGACATCGGCTACCCGTGCCCGCCAGGCCGCTTCATTGTGGGCAGCACCGGGAAACCTACGGGTCAGCCAGTCGTGTCCGAAGCGGTAACCGGCCCGTATCAAATGTTGATCCATGCGCTGCTGAAACGGTTCATACTCGGCATCTAAACCAACTGTGCCATAATCAAAGTAGAAGCGATGCCGCCCCGGTGGCGGTAAGAGTGCTGCCAGCTCATCAACCAGGATGTTGCCACCCGCCGGCCAGTGGGTTGAGAGGCATCCGGCGCCAGCAAACAGGTCAGGATAGCGACAGACACCGTACAGTGAGATCAAACCACCCATGCTTGATCCCATCAAAAAGGTGTTCGCGGCATCGGGAAGGGTTCGATAGTGGGTGTCGATAAAAGGCTTCACCTCTTCTACCAGAAAAGCCAGGTAGGAATCGGAGACAGGCTCGCCACCCATCCGCTCAACAATCTGCGTCCACCCTCGCGTTGCCCGCAGTGCAGCAAAAGGTTGCTGTGGCGCATACTCGCGCCAACGTTGGTCGGTGCACCAGATGCCCACAACAATCGCTCCCGACCAATGATGCTCAACCCGCAACTGCTCGATAGCCCGATCAACTGCCCACACCTCACCATCGGCGCGCAACGCAGGATCGAACAGGTTTTGCCCGTCGTGCATATAGATCACCGGCAACGGTTGATCTTCCATTCCTGCCGGTATCCAGACATTGATTGGCCGTGACACGACATAACCACTCGCAACATGATGGCGATGTATTGGCATAATTGCTTATCCTTCGTCCGTATCCATCTCGATCACCAGAACAGGAATGTTTTTCCTTGCCAGGGTGTCAACTGATAAGTTAACACACCATCGGCCCGTGTCCCAATCCACAGAACGTTCGATTGATCAATCGCCAACGCCAGTGGTTCGGCGCCGGTAAACCCAGAATTGCGCGGCAGATAGTGATGCCACGTTTGTCCGTCGTAGCGCAGCAAAAAACCTCCGGTCGTTAGTGGACGAGCAGCGCCGACCCATAGCTCACCGGAGGCCGCCTCAAGCAAGGTGGTGATGGTCTGCGCCGGTAACTGACGATTGGCAGTGGTGAGCCATTCCCAGTGTACCCCGTTCCAGCGAGCCAGGCCATTGCCCAGGGTTGCTGCCCATACGTTTCCACGCTGATCGACCAGAATCGCTGCAACACCAGCACTGGCAAAGCCATCATCCCGCGCAAAATGTTGCCAGGTGTCGCTGGCCGGTATGTAGCGGCTCACAACACCGATGCCGCCAAACCAGACTGCACCCTTCGGATCAATAGCAATGGCGATCACCATCCCACCCTGTGCAGCCTGTGGCAACGGCTGCCACTGCCCATCGTTCCTCCGTACAGCTCCACCAGCATTCGTTCCAATCCAGATCGTTCCATCTGGCCCGCCTGCAACGGTACGTACCAATACCTCAGCGTGCAGTGGTAGGGGTGGGGTCTGCCATTCCCAGTTATTGTTCTCGCGTACCAGCGCCAACCCGCGATCACTTGCGACCCACAAACCGGCGGAAGTTTCGGTCAGCGCGTACACGTGGCCGAGCGGGAGATGATACCAGCGCGGTGGGTCTTCGCTAACAACCGGCGCCTGCCAGATTGTCACCCCGGCCTCGCCCCCAAGGGCAACCCGACCATCACGCAACGGCTGAATGGCGTAGATAGCGCCTGACGGTAAGCCGCCATGACCCGCCGAGATTGAGCGCCAGCCGATGCTGCCGATAGAGACTGTGACCAGGGCAGTAGCGTAGACAGTGGCAATGAAACCGATAAACAAACTTAACATAATCAATGCTGCACGTGGTGGACGAAGCGCCATTAACGTACTCCAACCCCAATAATCGTTGAAATCGTGCAGCCATGTGACGAGGCGCATAATAACCGGTGCTGCCAGCCTGACAATTGGCACCACCAGGGTCAACGTATACTGCGGCCACTTTGTCGGCCAGGCGAGCAACAGAAGTACGCCGCCCACCAACCAGACGACTAGATACCGGCGTTGGGGATCGCGCCATGCAGCAGGAAGTGCTATCAATGCCAGTAGTGTCAGCCATGGATCAAGGCCTGGTCCAAAGAATACTTCTGGATGCCAGCCAACAGCCGGAGCCGTTGCCAGCCAGACAATCGGTTGATACCACGGATAGTTGGCCGCCTGCACTTCGTGCCCCTGGGTGTACGTCATCCAGAAGCCGGCCATGGCTGCCAGCCGTTCCAGTGGGTGGTGCCAAAGGGTTGGATTCGCAATCACGAACGTCAGGGTAGCGACACCTGCCAACCCCGGCAAACGACGCCATTGGCCTCGTTCGACAAGCAGGAATACCATTGCAGGTGCAGCGACCAGCGCATAATTCATCTTGGCTGCCGTTGCCAATCCCCAGGCCACTGCGCCGGCGTACCACCATAACCGCTGCCGGGCAGATTCGTCCCGTCCGGCGTATTCCCAGGCGCTCACCGCAGCAATGGAAAGTGTCAGCGGCCAGGCCTCCAGATAGGCCTGCGCAGTATATTTAATCGTCAGCGTGTGGAAGGCGAGTAAACCAGCGGCCAGCGGCCCGGCGGTATATGCGAGCAATGCTACAGCAGCAGTGCCGAGAAGAGCTGCGATCAGGCGGGCCGCATAGAGCACCGTGGTTTGATTTGCCGCATCACCGAGCAACAGCGCACCACCAGCGTAGATCAACTTATGCAACGCCGGATGTTGCCGGTTGCCAGGGTAATCGATCACACCAACCCAATCACCCTGACGGATCAAACGCGCATAATCGAGTGCTGCCCCAACGTAGACCGGCTCATCAAAATCAACCGGTAGTGTCAGTGTAGCCCACAATCTGAGCAACGCGGCCAGTACAATTACAGCGAGTAACCAGCCGCGCAATGGAACTGGCTTCACGTCGGCTCATCCCTTTACGCCGCCAACCGTTAATCCCGATACCAGGAAACGCTGGAGCGACAGGAAGACAATAATGGTCGGTAGAATGATCAGCAAGCCACCGGCGGCGAAATTCCCCCATGGGACACTCTGGCTATTAGCCAGGCTGAACAAACCAGGTACGACCAGCTTCATGCTATCCGGTGCTGGCACCAACACCGACGCAAAAATGAAATCGCCCCAACCGGCGAGAAAACCGAGCAGTGCCGTGACTGCCAATGCCGGTCGCGCCAGAGGCAAGGCAATTAAGATAAACGATTGAATTGGGCCACAACCATCGATCATTGCCGCTTCTTCCAGCTCAATCGGAATGGTATCGAAGTAGCCCTTCATATTCCAGGTGCTAAAGACCAGCGTTCCGGTCGTATAGGCCAGGATCAACCCTTCGTGTTTACCGTACAGACCCAACGCTGTCAGCAACTGCGCAACCGCCACCAGGCTCAACACACCGGGGAACGTCTGAATTGCCAGGAGTAAGATCAGTGCAAACTCACGCCCGTAAAACTTAAACCGGGAAAAGGCAAATGCTGCCGAGGTGGTAATCACCAGTGAGGCTACCGTTGTCACTCCGGCCACATAGATGCTATTCCGCAACCACGTCAGGAGTGGCCGGTCAAAAATCATCGCCCGGTAGTTCTCAAACGTCCATTCGGTTGGAATAAACATGCCGAGCAGGTTGAGGGTGTAGAGCCGGTCACCGGTACGTCCCGAAGCAAGGAACGCGAACCACAGCGGGTAGATGGCGAACAGCACACCCAGAATGAGAATGGTGTATTGCAAGATCTGAACCGATCGTGAAGGTTTACGGATCATGACTCGTAGGCCCCTTTCGTGATGCGTGTCAGCCGCAGACTGTAGAGCGTCACCGTGAAGAGGAAGATGAAAAGGATCACCGCAAAGGCCGTTGCGTTACCGTAGTTTTGGGTTTGAAAGATTTGCTTATACGCATACACAATCACGAATTCAGTTGCACCAGGACGACCAACTTCATTGACCGGGCCGCCCTGCGTAATTGCCCAGACCGTGCCAAACATCTGAAATGCTGTGATCGAGGTCAGTACTGTTGCCGGTAAAACAGCCGGCCGAATCAAAGGTAAGGTAATGCGGGTGAGCTGCTGCCACCACGACGCACCGTCAAGTTCAGCCGCTTCATACACATCACGGGGTACCGCCTGAAGTGCACCCAGGATGACAATCATAAAGAACGGATATGAAAACCAGGTGTCAACCAAGACCACAATCGCAAATGCACTTACCGGATCGCGCAGCCACGACGGACCATTGATCCCAAAGAGAGCCAGCACCTGATTGATCGTACCCTGTTCGCGGAAGAAGAACTGCCAGATCAACGCCATCAAAATCGCCAGTGACGAAGCAGCCCAGGGCACGAAAAGCAACACCCGAAACAAGGTACGGCCGGGCAGATAATCACTATTTAAGATGAGTGCAAAGGTAAGGCCCAGCACAAAACTAAAGGGCACGCGGGCAATCACAAAGAGCAGAGTTCGGAAGACAACCACTACAAAATCGCCGCTGCGCATCAGCGTCTCATAAGCATTGGCAACATTGATCACGGCTGCCAGAATAAAACCCAGCACCAATGCGCTAAGCCAGACCACCGACGGAGCGACCGGTGGTTCCAGCATCTGACTCAAGCGACGATTGATGAAGGAGGCGGCGATCAGCGGCACAAAACAGAGGAAGATAGCTGCCACCGCCCCCAACACTTCCGGCGTAAAGAGATTGCCAATCAGATTGGCATAGTTTGCGAAGATTGGGTCTTGTAGCCGGTACGGTTGCCCTAATCCAACCGGTGCACTGGTACGAAACTGCGGCCAACACAGGGGATCGAGGATACCGGTAAGGAATACCTCACAATCGGGATTAGGGCGAAAACGATTACGATTGGTAAACGAGGTATAAACACTCAATAAAATGGGATAGATGTTGAACAGCAAAATACCAATAATCGTTGGACCGGTGAAGAGGAGGACGGTAAGGATTTTGCGGCGTTTCGACCACGACACCATGTGCATACCTCACTGGAAGCAGCCGGATAGCCATCCGTTGGCTACCGGGCGCCTGACCGGCGCGACAGGTAGTGTGCGTGAGCCGGACTGTACGTCCGGCTCACCGTATTCAGCGATGTTAACGACCAGAGCGAAACAAGCTGCGTTGCTCGCCTCAATACCGCTACTTCATCTGCTTGATCGCATCTTCAATCGCCTTCTGGGCTGCTGCCAGTGCTTCAGCCGGAGTCTGCGCGCCGGTCCAGATGGCAACGCTCGCCTCACCGACCGGGCCCCACTGCGCTGAGGCGTAGGGGGTATTTGCCATCGGTACACCCTGGTTGAGCGCCGCACCGAAACCGGCCAGGGTCGGTAGAGCTGCTACCTCTGGATTCTTCAAGGCTGCTGTAGCAGCCGGCACCGTCTTGTTCGTTAACGCCAGCTTCGCCTGCACCTCAGCACTGGTGAAATACTTCATAATATCCAGTGCGACCTCGGCGTTGCCACGCTCGACCGCATTGCGGGTCAACATCAGCGTCTTAATACCGACAAACGGCTTGCCCAGCGGCAGAATCCCGTAGTCAACACCATCCTGCTCAATACCGGCGATAGCCCACGGGCCGGTCCACCACATCGCAGCTTTGCCCTCGGCTAACGCTGCCTTGCAGATGTCGTAGCTCTGCTCGCTGAACGAGACCTTGCTCATCTCGGCCAGCCACTCACCACCCTTGATCATCTCGGGGGTGTTGACGTACACCTTTCCTTCATCATCAACATAGCTCGGTACGCCGTAGCCAAAGTAGATCGGTGCAACGTGATAGGCATCATTACCGCCGAAGCCCTGATTGCAAACGAGCGTCTTGTCAGGGTTGGCCGCACGGAAATCTTTGGCCATCTGCAACAACTCGTCAAGGCTGGTCGGCAGCTTCATATTGCCAATGACTGCCTTGTTGTAGATCAGGGCAATACCTTCTTGGGTCTCTGGCAATGCCCAAATCTTACCCTGCCAGACAACACCGTTCACAGCCGCCGGCTCGTAGGTGCTGCGCAAGAAATCTTCGGTGATCCCGTAGTCGTTGAGCGCGACAATATTACCGACCAACGCCTGCTGACCGATCTGGTCGTTGGCCCAGCCGATAATGTCGGGACCCTCACCAGCCGGAATGGCAACGTTCAGCGCATTGCTGACATCTTCAGGCTTCGAGAGGTCAATCTTGACGTTGGGGTGCGAGGCTTCGTAGTCGCGGAACGCTTGCTCAATTGCCGTCAGATAAGCACCATCCCATTGGTGCCAGATGCGGATGGTAACCTGTTGCGCAGTGGGAGCGGTAGTCGGTTGCGCAGCAGGAGCAGTAGTCGGTTGCGCAGCGGGAGCGGTAGTCGGTTGCGCAGCGGGAGCAGTAGTTGGTTGGGTAGTCTGTTGATTCGAGCCACATGCTGCTAGCATCATGGCTGCGGCGAGGAACAGAGCAATTAATGCACGCTTCATTGCACTCACAGTTGTACTCCTTAGACTGTGTCTACCATGACAACAGTATGACAACGAGAATCTGACATCACGAACAAAAAACCGTCAATCTACCTGCTTCCTTATTGGGTTCATCTGCTGTGAACGCACCACCTCCTTTTCTAAACTCAGCCGGTGAACGTCGCGAGCAGCAAGAAATAACATGTCACCATGGGAGAGAAGGGATTGTCGCTATTTAGCGAATAGCAACAGAGCATCTGGGAGGGTCTCTTTCTTGCTACTCCGTGCGGTAATAGTTGTGCTTGACATTGTTTTGCTTACAACCTTTTCATTCACAACTATACATCATCCCTGACGTGCTGTCAAGTAGATGCTTTGAGATTATACCGCAAAATGACCGAAACACCGTGGATGCACAGGTGTGCAGAATCTCATCGCTATCTGCACAATCCTTTCTGTGATGATGCGCCGATGACGTTCTCCTGAAACGGTCTGGTTGCCAAATCTTCACCTGCTTTCATATCTCTACGTGCGGAATCTTTACGAATTGAGACAATATATCTATAATGACATATCATATAATGTGATGTAATTCGGGCGACAAACTGCAAGGAGATCGGCTATGCGCTTCGTGTTTTTGTGTATTGAATCGAACAATGCTCCAGCGTTGCGGCAGGCAGCAGCGAGCATCGAGCGCGAATACGGTCTACGACTGGCGATTGACTATTTCACGCCACCCGATATGCACACCACTGCCGATTGGGAACGACTGGCTCACGCCGTGGCCCGAGCCGATTTTGTCTTTGGCTCGATGCTCTTCGGCGAGGAGTATGTGCGTCCATTGAGCGACATTCTTGCTTCGGCGTCATGTCCGGTCTGTATGATTATGAGTAGTCCGTCGCTGATCCGGCAGACCCGGATCGGGAAGTTTGATCTGCGTCCCAAGCCAGAGTCGCAACCGAGTGCCTTTCGCCAGTGGCTTAGTCAGTTTCAGCCAAAGCACGGCCATGGCGAGATTCAACGCCAGATGTCGCTAGTGCGTGGCCTGAGCAAGATGCTGAAGTTTTTACCCGGTAAAGCACGCGATATTCATACATATGTCACTGCCCATCAGTTCTGGGCAGCCAGTTCGCCGGAAAATCTGCGTCGTTTGTTGCTGATGTTCATCGAGCGGTATGTGCCAGGGTATAAGGGTAAGCTGCCGGTACTCGATCCGCAAGCTATCCCTGATTCAGGCATCTTTCACCCGGCAGCAACCGAACCTTTTGCCGATTTAGCAACCTACCGGGCCTGGCGACGTAAGCAACGACAGGCATTTCCTAACGGTACGATTGGGCTATTGACGATGCGCCCCTTCGCGCTGTCGGGGAATCGCGCTCATCTCGACGCATTGATCCGTGCGCTCGAAGCCCGTGGGATCGAGGTACGAGCAGCATATAGCCCGACACTTGACATGCGGCCTACAGTGGAGCAGTTCTTTACCGGTGCCGGACAGCGTCGGGGTCACGCACCGGTTGCTGATGTTGATCTGCTGGTCAATACAACCGGTTTTGCGCTGGTGGGCGGGCCGGCCAGTACCGATCCCGAACAGGCCAGCGCTGTGCTCGACCAGCTCGATACGCCGATACTTGATCTCTTCCCACTCGTTTTTCAACGGATCGAACAGTGGCAGGCCGATGATCGAGGAATCGCGCCTTTCCAACTCGCTTTGAATGTGTCACTGCCCGAACTTGACGGTGCAACCGATCCGCTAGTGATCGGTGGTATGCAGCGCGATCAGGAAACGATAACGCCATTACCGGCTGAAATTGAGCTGGCTGCCGAGCGCATTGCAGCCCGTGTTGCGCTACGTCGTACACCGCCTGCCGAACGCCGGATTGCGATCACGCTGTTTAATTTCCCGCCCAACCTGGGCAATGCCGGCACTGCTGCCTATCTCGATGTCTTTACCAGTGTATTTCGGTTGATGCAGGCGTTGTACGCAGCCGGATATACCGTCGAATTACCGGCAAGTGCCGATGATCTGCGCCGTCTGGTTGTGGAGGGAAATGCGTTGCTCTACGGCACGAGCGGGAATGTCGCCGATTCGTTACCGGTCGAAGCGTACCGTCGGCTCTTCCCAGATTATGTTGATATTGAACCGTACTGGGGGCCAGCACCTGGCGAGTTGCTTAATGACGGGAAACGGCTGCATATTCTGGGGCGACAGTTTGGGAATGTGTTTGTGGGTTTACAACCGAGTTTTGGCTACGAACGTGACCCAATTCGTCTGCTGATGAGCAAGGATGCCGCGCCGCATCACGGTTTTGCTGCGTACTATGTCTGGTTACGCCACGTTTTCAAGGCCCACGCAGTGTTACATTTCGGGACGCACGGCGCACTCGAATTTATGCCGGGGAAGCAGGCTGGGTTAAGCGCCCGTTGCTGGCCGCTACGCCTGCTCGGTGGCTTACCCAACTTTTACTACTATTGCGTCAATAACCCAAGTGAAGGCAGTATTGCTCGCCGCCGCGGGATGGCGACGTTGATCAGCTATCTGGTGCCGCCCGTTCAGCAAGCCGGTCTGTACAAAGGCCTGCGTGCGCTTAAAGACAGCATTGACCGCTATCATGCACAGCCCGATCCGACACTGCTGGCCGATCTGCGTGCTCAGGCTGAAGCGCTCAATCTGAATGTCGCAGGCGAGGGCGATGCGTATGTGGCGGCGTTAGGCCATGAACTGCTACAGGTAGAACAGCGGATGATCCCGGTTGGTCTGCATGTCCTTGGTGAGCCACCTCAAGCTGCCGAACAGATTGACACTCTCACCCTGATCGCGATGTTCGCTCGCGTGCCGCGTGGCGCCGATCAGACACCGCTGGATCCGTTGCCAGTGATTGTCGGGCGAGCATTGGGGGTTGACTACGCTGCACTTACCGTTCGGTTGCGCGATGATCCAACAGCGCAGCAGCACTACCGTCAGATCGAGGAGATTTGCCGCATTGCCATCACAGCACTGGTTGAGTCTGGTTCCGAGCGGGTCGCCGATCAGGTTTTACAGCGCTATGTCAACATCCATCCCGATCTCCTCACGCCGTTGTGGAACTATTTACTTGACATTCAGCGCCGCATGACAACCGAACGTGAAGTGAGCAGTCTCTTACGGGCACTCAATGGCGGCTATGTTCTCCCTTCGCCAGGCAGTGACGTAGTACGGAATCCGGCGGTCGTGCCAACCGGTCGCAACATTCATGCGTTTGATCCCTTCCATATCCCGACCCCAACGGCTGCTGCGGCTGGTATGGTTGTCGCCAACGAGTTGCTAGAACGGATACGTGCCGAGCAGGGTGCATACCCGGAAACGGTGGCTATGGTGTTGTGGGGCACCGACAACATTAAGACGGAGGGCGAGGGGATTGCACAGGCCCTGGCACTGATCGGCGCCAGAGCAGTTGCTGACGAACTGGGACGAATTACGACGGTCGAGTTGATTCCGCTTGCTGAATTGGGTCGGCCTCGAATTGATGTTGTGCTGACGGTCAGCGGTATTTTCCGCGATCTCTTTGCTGCCCAGGCGTTACTGCTTGATCGAGCGATCCGTATGGCAGCTACAGCCGATGAACCACCGACCCAGAACTTTGTGCGTGCTCACGCGCTGGCCCAAGCTGGTGAATTGGGTCTAAGCGTAGAAGCGGCTGCAACCCGTGTCTTCTCTAACGCTTCTGGAAGCTACGGTGCCAATGTCAACCATCTAGTTGAGAGCAGTACCTGGGAAGAGGATACGCAACTGGCCGAGGCGTTCATCACTCGGAAGAGTTTTGCGCTCCAGCCGGGTGGTGAATGGCGCGAAGCGCGAGCACTTATGGAGCGAGCGCTGGCGACAGTCAGTGTCACCTTCCAGAACATCGACAGTGTAGAAAATGGCATTAGCGACATTGACCACTACTACGAATATCTTGGTGGTCTGACCAAGAGTGTAGAGAAGGTACGTGGCGAGCGTCCAACAGCGTTGATGGGTGAGGTAGCTGAATTGGTGGCACCAGGTGCAAGTCGAGTACGTTCATTGGAACAAGTTGTACGATTGGAAAGCCGAGCCAAACTACTCAACCCGAAATGGTACGAAGGGATGCTCAAGCATGGCTACGAGGGCGTTCACGAGATCGAGATTCGGGTCAGTAACACCTACGGCTGGAGCGCCACGGCCCAGGCCGTCGAAGGCTGGATTTACCAGGGCGTTGCTGAGACGTATCTGCTCGATCCGGTGATGCGTGAACGGTTGGCGAACCTCAACCCCCATGCCACTGCCGGGATTGCCGGGCGATTGCTTGAAGCTCATGAGCGTGGCTTCTGGCAGGCCGATGAGGAGACACTCGCCCAGTTGCGCGAGATTTATGCCGATCTCGAAGATCGGTTGGAGGGGGTGCGCTGATCGGTACCTGATACGTCGGAGGGGCACAGCGACGCTGTGCCCCTACCGTGCCCTTATCCCTACCACCCTGACAATGATTCCCCGTCACCGCACCGGTCGGGACGGAGGAAACCTATCGCACACGAACCCGCGGCCCGTATCCCCAGGCTGCTTAGCCCTGCCTATCTTCGGCCAGCAACTGTCGCAGTACGTACTGCAAGATACCGCCATGGCGGTAGTATTCGATCTCTTGCGGTGTGTCAATGCGCACACGAGTCTGGAATTCGCGCACCGTTCCATCGCCGGCGGTCGCACGTACCGTCAGCACGCGACCCTGAGCGAAGCCACTGGCGATTGCATCGGCCAGACCAATCACGTCGTACACCTCATGACCGGTTAGGCCGAGGCTGGCCGCATTTTCACCTGGCATAAATTGCAGTGGCACGATCCCCATACCTACCAGGTTTGAGCGATGGATGCGCTCAAAGCTTTCGGCGATCACTGCCTTGACGCCCTGGAGGTAGGGGCCTTTCGCAGCCCAGTCACGTGACGAACCATTGCCATATTCTTTCCCGGCAATCACAATCAGCGGTGTACCGTCGGCCTGATAGCGCATCGCTGCATCGTAGATGGTCATTACTTCACCGGTAGGCAGGTAGGTTGTAAAACCGCCCTCCGTACCCGGCGCCAGCTTATTGCGCAGCCGCACATTGGCAAACGTGCCGCGTACCATAACCTCGTGGTTGCCACGACGGGCGCCGTAGCTGTTGAAATCGGCTGGGGCAACGCCATGCTCGATCAGGTACTTGCCAGCGGGTGAGTTGACTTTGATACTCCCGGCCGGACTGATATGGTCGGTCGTGATACTATCACCCAGGAACGCCAGCACTCGCGCCCCGTGAATCTCGGCTACCCGCTCAGGCGGTGTTGGACTCATCTGGTCGAAGTAGGGAGGGCGCCGCACATACGTGCTCTGCGGGTCCCAGGCGAAACGATCACCTGCCGGTACCGGAATATTTTCCCACCGTTCATCGCCAACAAACACGCTGGCATACGAACGGCGGTACATATCCGATTGGATCGCCGTTTCGATAGTCTGCTGCACTTCGGCTTGCGACGGCCAGATGTCGCGCAGGTAGACGGGTTTGCCGTCTTTTCCGATCCCAAGCGGTTCTTTATCAAGATCGATGTCGATTCGACCGGCAATGGCGTAAGCTACGACCAGAGGCGGTGACATCAGGTAATTAGCTTTTACATCTTGCTGAACACGGCCCTCGAAGTTACGATTGCCCGAAAGAACGGAGACTGCCACCAGCCCGGACTGTTCAATCGTCTGGCTGATCTCAGGTGCCAGTGGCCCAGAGTTGCCGATACAGGTGGTGCAGCCGTAGCCAACAACGTGGAAGCGGAGAGCTTCGAGGTAGGGCAGCAGGCCAGCGTTCGTCAGATACTCGGTAACAACCTTTGAGCCAGGAGCGAGTGAGGTCTTCACCCACGGCTTCACTGTCAAACCGGCTTCGACAGCTTTTTTGGCAAGGAGACCGGCTGCAACCATCACCGACGGGTTAGAAGTGTTCGTGCAGGATGTGATAGCCGCGATGACGACCGAACCGTGGTGGAGTTTGTAATCGGTACCGGGGACTGCAACCGCTGTTGCCGCAAAATCAGCCGCCGAGAGCGCCGTATCGGGCTGTGACGGGTTAATGATCGACGGTACTGCCAGGTGGAAGGTACGATTGACATCGTACAGCGGTACCCGACCCTCCGGACGCTTCGGGCCGGCCACACTCGGTTCGACGGTCCCCAGATCGAGTTCAAGAATGGTCGAGTACTCGGCCTCTGGGGTATGCTCATCGTGGAAGAGACCCTGCTCTTTGAAGTAGGCCTCGACCAGCGCAACCCGCTCTTCGCTGCGCCCGGAGAAGCGCAGATAGCGTAGCGTCTCTTCATCAACCGGGAAGATACCACAGGTCGCGCCATACTCTGGTGCCATATTCGCAATTGTAGCTCGGTCAGCCAGCGGTAGATTCGCCAGACCAGGGCCGAAGAACTCGACGAACTTCCCGACTACGCCCAACTTGCGCAGCATTTGGGTCACGGTTAACACCAGATCGGTCGCGGTTGCCCCGTCACGGAGCTGCCCGGTTAGTTTGAAACCGACCACCTGCGGGATCAACATCGAGAGTGGCTGACCGAGCATCGCAGCCTCGGCTTCGATACCACCGACCCCCCAGCCGAGCACGCCCAGACCGTTGATCATCGTGGTGTGAGAGTCGGTACCGACCAGCGTGTCGGGGTAGGCCTGCACCGGCCCGCTCGCCCGTGGATTTTCGTCGCTGGTAAATACCACACGAGCCAGGTATTCCAGATTGACCTGATGAACGATACCGTTGCCGGGTGGCACAACCTTAAAATTATCGAACGCAGTTTGACCCCAACGTAAGAAGGCGTAGCGCTCGACGTTGCGCTGAAATTCGAGGTCTTTGTTGATCAATAGCGCAGCTTCTGAGCCATAGGCATCAACCTGCACCGAGTGGTCGATCACCAGCTCAACCGGTTGTAACGGATTGATCCGCCGCGGATCACCGCCTAACTCGGCCATCGCATCACGCATTGCGGCCAGATCAACCACGCATGGTACACCGGTGAAGTCTTGCAGAATCACCCGCGCCGGCATAAATGCCACTTCGCGTTCCGGTTCCGCCTGTGGCTGCCAGTTGGCTAGCGCCAGAATATCATCAGCGGTGACGGTACGCCCATCTTCGTGTCGGAGGAGGTTTTCGAGCAGAATGCGCAATGAATAGGGGAGACGAGCAAGATTGACGCCGTGGGCAGTCAGCGCGTCAAGTCGGTAGATTTCGTAGGTGCGGTCGCCGACTGTGAGGGTCGAGCGGGCGCCAAAGCTGTTGACCATTGTTCTTCTCCTTCGGTTGTAACCGTGCAACGGAAGGTCATTCCATCTTGTGGTAAAGCGATTATAGCACGAACTATCAGATTGTTGTGATGCGTCGCACTAATCTGCCGGTGATAACAATAATATATCACTGTTATAGATTCGCTGAAAT
>Ga0272446_1000864_pt1 | contig 46134 bp, 31 predicted proteins | sample YNPCB0061_FD_194587 | JGI IMG/M metagenome (GOLD analysis project Ga0272446, IMG submission 194587) | Hot spring microbial mat communities from Yellowstone National Park, WY, United States - YNP-CB-006-1 | ecosystem: Environmental > Aquatic > Thermal springs > Hot (42-90C) > Sediment | place...
TGTCCCAACCGGTGGTCCAGTCGCTCCAGTAGAAGGCCCCGTCCGGCCCGAAATCGCAGTCGGTGGGCAGCATCTGCGTGATGAACTTCTTGGGGGGGCTGCTCACGGCGAAGCCGGCCCCCTGGGGCTTGACGGCGAGCGTCCAGATGGCACTGTTGCCGCCGGGGCCGCCGGTGAAGTCGGCGCAGAAGAAGTGGCCCTTGTACTGGTCGTCGAGGCCGACGCCGGGGTAGTGCGTGATGCCGCTGGGGCCGTTGCCGAAGTTCAGGAGCGGGGGCACGATGTGGGCCGCCTGCCCCTCGAAGTGCGGCAGCCAGAGCTTCTCGGTGTTCCACGGGCCGCGGTTGCCCTGCGGCACACCGGGCGTGTGGTAGCCGGTGCCGTGCTGGAACCCGCACCGCCAGCCGCTGTCGCCGCCCTCGACGATGTGGACCCAGCGGGCCTGATCGCCCGAGTCGGAGTTGTTGTCCCAGGTGAACAGGTTGCCGTGGTCGTCGAAGGCCAGTTCCTGCGGGTTCCGTAAGCCGATGTGGACGATCTCCAGGTTCTTGCCGTCGGGGTCGCAGCGCAGCACGGCCCCGCTGTCGGGGTTGAAGAGCCTCTTGCCTTCCTTGTTGACGACGTTGAGGCCGCGGTCGCCGACGCTCATGTAGAGCTTGCCGTCGGGGCCCAGGATGAGGCCGTGCAGGTCGTGGCCGATGTACTGGACGTGGACGCCGAAGCCGGTGGCCAGCGACTCCTTCACGTCGGCCGTGTTCGCCCCCTTGGTGTCACGGAGCCGGTACAGGTCCGGGATGCAGGCGAAGAACACGTCGCCCTTGCGAACCAGCACGCCCGCGGCGATGCCGTCCTCGGGGCGGTTGAACCCGTCGGCAAAGACGCTGTCGCGGTCGGCCTTCCCGTCGCCGTCCGAGTCCCACACGAGCCGCAACCGTTCGCTGTTCTCGGGGTGCGGCGGCACGCGGAACTTCTTGTACATCGCCAGGCGGTCGGCGACGGTGCGACAAGCGATGTCGTCGTCGGTGTACGGCTTGCCGCGAACGTCCGGCACGCCTTGCGTGTGGCGGAACGTCTCGACGACGAAGCAGCGGCCGCGCTCGTCGAACGTGAAGGCGACCGGGTTGGCCAGGTGAGGCTCGGCGGCCCACACCTCGACCTTCAGCCGCTTGTCCGCGAGGCGGACCTGCGCGGCGGCCTCCTCGGCGGGCGACTTCGTGCCCTTGGGCTGAGCACCGGCCAGCGGGGGGCTACTCGGCACGAGCGCCAACGCGACGGCCACCACGAGAAGCCCAGTCAACGGGAAAAGCAACCGCAGCATGAGCAAAGGCTCCCAACACATCGGCCGGCCAGTTGCGGCCCAGGTCGCGCTGCCACTCCGGCCGGCGCGGATTCAGAACTTGGCGAGGATGCTCTTGGCGCTTTCGAGTAGCGCGGCATCATCGTTGTCGTCCAGGCCGGCGAATCGCTCGCGGATGCGGCGGAACGCCAGCTTGAGGAAGTACCGACCGCTGGCGATGTCGGCATACGGATCGGAGGCGACCGCCTTGCCGTTGCCAGCAGCCTTCGTCAGCAGGTAATCGAGCCGGGCCAGCGTGCAGGAGGCCACGTAGAGGTCGATGGCAATGTCCGCGATGCGCTCATGGATGAGCTGGGCCTGGACGAAGCGGGCTTCGTCCTTGAGGCCCATGAAGACCTTGGGCAGCTTGAGACCGAACTCGCGAACCAGCCGGCCCAGGGTGTAAGCGTCGTCGCGCAACTCCGGGCTTTGCACCGGCACGGTCGGGGTACTGGTCGTCAGCCACGGGGCCACCAGCGTGGTACCCACACCCAGGGCCGCGGGCAGCTTGCGGAAGAAGCCCATCAGGCCGCTGAAGACCTCCTCCTGCAAGCCCTTCAGGTACTCGCCCGGCCCCCGGCAGCCGACCACCGCGATGAACGCCTTGAGGACCTCGTTGGCCCCTTCGCCGATCATGTTGATGCGGGCATCGCGCATCCAGCGCTCGATGGGCAGATCGCTGAAGTAGCCCTTGCCGCCGAACACCTGCATGGTGTCCACGACGATGGGCCACAGGTGCTCGGTGGCGAACACCTTCAGCATCGCCGTTTCGAGCATGTAATCCGGGAAGCCGCTGTCGATGAACGCGGCACATTCGGCCGTGGCCGCTTCCATGGCGAAGCAGTGCGCCGCCGCAAAGGCGATCTTCTTCTGGACCAGCTGAAACTCCGCGAGCGGCTGCTGGAACTGCTTGCGTTTCTTGGCGTATTCCGTCATGGCCTTGATGCAGGCTTTGGCATGGCCGGTGCAGGTCGCGCCGAAGGTCACTCGGCCATAGTTGAGCACCGTGAGCGCCGCTTGCAGCCCCCGACCAATCTGCCCCAGGATGTTCTCCTTGGGCACGCGCATGTTGGTGAAGCGGATCTTGCCCGTGGCCGTGCCGCGGATGCCGCACTTGGGAGCCCGGGCCTCGACCACCTCAAAACCGGGCAGGTCGGGCGTGACCAGAAAGGCCGTCACCTTCCCCTTGCCGTCGGGCGTCGGGGTGCGGGCCATGACCGTCAGAATCTGGGCAATGCCGCCGTTGGTGATGTAATGCTTCATCCCATTGAGGATGTAAGCGGATCCGTCCTCGGTGGGCGTGGCAGTGGTCTGCACGCCGGCGGCGTCGGAACCGGCTTCCGGCTCGGTAAGGGCAAAGGCGCACAGCTTCGAGCCATCGTAAAGCCCGGGCAGCCACTTCGCCTGCTGCTCCTTGGTCCCGAAGAGCACCAACGCACGCACACCGATCGAGTGGTGGGCATTGACGAAGACGGCGACGCTGGCATCGTGCCCGCCGATGACTTCCATCGTTTTGAGGTATTGCTGCTGGCCAAAGCCGAGGCCGCCGTACTCGGTGGGGATGGTGGCCTTGTACAAGCCCAGGTCGGCCAGGCCCTTCACGACCGAATCGGGGATGCGGGCGTCACGGTCGATCTGCATGTGGTCGATGTGGGCTTCGGCGAAGGCCCGCACCTTGGTGGCCATCTCATCGGCGGCGGCCTGCTTGTCGGCGGGCAACACCGGATAGGGGAAGAGCAGCTCGCCCTTGAACTTGCCGAAGAACAGCGCCTTGGCAAAACCCACATCGGAGCCGGCGATCAGCTCTTCGACTTGCTTTTTCTGCTCGGCGATCTGCTGAGCGGTCAGTGCCATTGCAATAACCCCCGTAAAACTATGGGAGAGGTTGGGGTACCTGGTTTATTCTATCCAACGATTCGTCGCGCCGGAGCCGGTAGGTTCTAGTACGTTATGCGGCGTAACGAGAAAACCGAACAGCGGCGGTTGCTGGTAACCGTAAATGACGGTTTGCACTAGAGCTAGGTTGGATCGCCTAGAATACCGCGTAACACCGACTTTTTTTGAGGAGCCAGCATCGTGGGTGTTGATCACGAGCGAATCCGCAAGGCTGTGCGCGAAATCCTCGCCGCTGTGGGCGAAGATCCCGACCGGGAAGGACTCCTCGAAACGCCCGACCGGGTGGCCCGGATGTATGCGGAATTGTTCAGCGGCTTGCACACCAACCCGGCCATCCATCTGGAAAAGACGTTTACGCAAAAGCACGACGAAATGGTGCTGGTGAAGGACATCGAGTTCGCCAGTTGCTGCGAGCACCATTTGTTACCGTTCATCGGCAAGGCGCACATTGCGTATCTGCCGCACGGCAAGATCGTGGGTCTATCGAAGCTGGCGCGGGTGGTCGATGCCATTGCCCGCCGCCCCCAGGTGCAAGAACGGATGACGGAACAGATCGCCGACCTGATCATGTCGCAACTGAGGCCGCGCGGGGTGGCGGTGATTATTGAAGCGGATCACACGTGCATGACCATCCGCGGGGTGCGCAAGCCCGGCTCGAAAACGATTACCAGTTCGATGCGGGGCGGGTTCTTGCAGCATTCCGCGACCCGGACGGAACTGATGGCCTTGATCTTTGGTCGCGGCGATCGGGGTTAGCAGATTGGGGTAGGGCACCGGGGTCGCAGGCGGTATTCTATCCCTGTCCCTGCTCACCGGATCGCGTGCAGCTTGTGCTCGACCCTAACCAAATCACCGACGATCTCCGTGGTCTCTACCGGGGGTCATTGCATTTCGACGCCCTGACCCGCGGGCTGTACGCCACCGATGCCAGCATCTTCGAGGTTCAGCCGCTGGCCGTGGCGGTGCCGCGCGATGCCGACGACGTGGCGGTGCTGGTCCGCTACTGCTTCGAGCACAACCTGCCGGTGATCCCGCGCGGGGCGGGCACCGGGCTGGCCGGCGAGAGCCTGGGGCCGGCCATCGTGCTGGACCTGAGCGTTCACTTCCGGCAAATCGGCCCGCTCGAGGGCGAGACGATCCGCGTGCAGGCCGGCGTAACCTGTGATGCGCTCAACGCGGCGCTAGCCCCGTATGGCCGCCGCTTCGCTCCGGACCCGGCCAGTGCCGCCACCTGCACCATCGGGGGCATGATCGGCACGAATGCCTCGGGGGGAAACTGCTACCGCTATGGGTACACCCGGGACTACATCGCCGGGTTGGAACTGGTCCTCGACGATGGCACACGAGCTTCGGTGGGCCAAAGCGAGCCGATGCCGGAGCCCGATCGACTGGCGGAACTCCGCCGGGCCACCAGTGCGCTGCTGGTCGGCCACCGCGAGCTGATCGCCCAAGCCCGGCCGCGAACGGCGTACAATCGGTGCGGCTACCTGCTGCACGATGTGCTGACCCCGGTCGGCCCGGACCTGACGAAGTTGCTCGTCGGTTCCGAAGGGACATTGGCGGTGGTCACGGCAGCGACGGTGCGAACCGTTCCGCGGGCCGGGGGCAGCTGCCTGACGCTTCTGGGCTTCCCCACGCTGGATGCCGCGGTGCGGGCGGGCCGGGATGTGCGAACCTTCTCGCCGGTGGGCTGCGATTTGCTCGACCGCCGGCTTCTGGCGGTGATGCAGCGGCCGGGTCGGACCGAAAGTCGCGGGCAGATCCCCCCGTCGGTGGGCGCGGCCCTGGTTGTTACGATTGAGGGCGACACGGAACGCGAAGCGACGGAACGCTCCTGGGGCCTGATCGAAACGCTGCGGCAATCGCATTTGCTGCGCGTGCTGGCCGAACCGACGTGTACGCCGGCCGGCACGGCGCGCATCCGGGGCATCCGGCAGGGAGCAGCGGCTGGGCTCTATGCCTTGCCGGAGGGGCCGCGCCCGGTGGCGTTGGTTGAGGATGTGGGCGTCCCCCCGGATGCCCTGCCGGAGTTTCTGGCGGGGGCGCAGGGTATTTTCCGGCGGTTTGAGCTGACGGCCTCGTTTTTGATTCACACCCTGACCGGGCAGGTTCACACCCGACCGCTGGTCGATCTCCAACTTCCGGCGGATCGGTCCAAGCTGTGGCCGGTCGCCGAGGCCATTCACACGCTGGCCCTGGCCCTCGGGGGGACGGTGAGCACCCAGCACGGAACGGGCCTGGCCCGCACGCCATGGGTGGAACGGCAATCGGGTTCGCTTTACCAGGTCTTCCGCGAACTGAAGCGAATCTTCGACCCGAAGAATCTGTTGAACCCCGGCAAGATTGTCGGCCCCGACCCCAGCCGGGAAGCCTGGCCGCTGCGAACAGCAGGCCCGGGGCCGGAAGCCGGGGGTCTCGCCGCGAAGCCCACCCGGCCGGCCGGCTCGAACTCCACCAGCCCGGCCGCGGGAGGAACGGACCTTTCCGCCGGCCCCTTTCCGCTCCCCACGTTGCTGATCTGGAAGGACAGCACGCCGAGCCAGGAGATGGCCCGCTGCACGGGATGCGGCGATTGCCGCGTGGCTGCCCCCCCTAAGCGGATGTGCCCGGTATTCCGAGCCACCGGGCACGAGGCCGCGACCCCCCGCGCCAAGGCGAACCTGCTCCGACTGCTGACCAATCCCACGATCGCGACCCCCGACGAGGTCAAAGCCGTCGCCGAGCTGTGCGTGAATTGCAAGATGTGCCGCGACGAATGCGATGCCCACGTCGATATCCCCAAACTCATGCTGGAAGCCAAGGCCGCCTACCAGCAGGAGCACGGGCTGAGCCGGGCCGACTGGATTTTGGCCCGTGCCGAAGGCTTCGCGAACCTGAGTAGCAATTTCGCTCCCCTCGTGAACGGGTTGCTGGCGCGGCCCTCGGTTCGCTGGCTGCTGGAGAAAGTGTTCGGCCTGTCCCGGCAGCGCTGCCTGCCGGCGTTTTCGCTGCGGAACTTCTTCCGCTGGGCGCGTGGCATGGGCTTGACCCAGCGTAGCACCAGCAGCGCGAACCGCCACTCCCGTCCCAGCGGTGGCAGGGGGCGGGCCGCGCCGTCGGAGGTGCGGGTCGCTTACTTTGTGGATGTGTTCGCCGGCTACAACGATCCGCTCATCGGGCAAGCGGCGGTCGCCGTGCTGCAGCACAACGGCGTGGAGGTTTACGTTCCGCCGCGGCAAGTGGGCTGCGGAATGGCCGCGCTGGCGGTCGGCGACGTGGAAGCGGCCCGCGAGATTGCCCTGCGGAATATCCGCGTGCTCACCGATCTGGTTCGGGACGGCTACCGGATTGTCTGCTCGGAGCCGACGGCCGCCCTCATGCTGACTCAGGATTACCGCGACCTGATCGACGACCCCGATACGGCAACCATCGCGGCCCACACGGTTGAGCTGACGACATTCCTGCACGACCTGCACCTGGCCGGCCGACTGCGTACCGATTTCCAACCGCTTCCGCTTCAGCTCGGCCACCATGTGCCGTGCCATCTCAAAGCGCTTGGGGTAGCGGCGGCGGCCCCGCACCTGCTGGGGTTGATCCCCGGCGTACGGGTGCACACGATCGACGCCGGTTGCTCCGGCATGGCCGGCACCTGGGGGCTGAAGGCCGCGAACTTCGCGGCCTCCCTCGCGGCCGGAGCAACGATGTTCGCCGAACTCAACCGCCCGGGGGTGCTGTTCGGCTCCACGGAGTGCAGTACGTGCCGCATGCAAATGCAACAGGGCAGCGGCAAGCGGACCCTGCACCCGGTGCAATATCTGGCGTATGCTTATGGTCTGTTGCCGGAGATCGAGGCCAAGCTGCGCCAGCCGCTGGGGGAACTGGTGAGCGACTGACGATGACCCTGACCGTGTACCTGTTTGCCGGCGCGCGGGATCTGGCCGGAAGCGACGCGCTGGCTGTCGATTTACCAGCCGGGGCCACGGTGGCCCAGTTACTGGCCGAACTGCGCCAGCGGGTGCCGGCTCTGGCCGGGTTACTCAGCCGGTCCGCCGTGGCGGTCAACCACGACTTTGCCCCCGCCCAGCAGGTGCTGAGCGCAAGCGATGAAGTGGCTATTATTCCCCCGGTCAGCGGCGGGTGACGGCCGGGCAGCCGGAGGCGGAGAGCCGGCAGGAGCAATTCCGGACGTGAACCTCAGCCGCTTACTGCTACACTGAGAGTATGGTTCGGCTCACCCGTGACGTGATTGACTATCAAGCGCTGACCGAGTCGGTGCGGGATCCGCACTGCGGCGCTATTGCTCTGTTCCTGGGAACAGTTCGGGAACTGACCGGCGATCACCGGACCGTATTCCTGGACTACGAGGCCTACGCGCCCATGGCGGAGCGGAAGATGGCCGAAATCGAGGCCGAGCTGGGCCGCCGCTGGCCCGTCGCCCGGGTGGCCCTGGTGCATCGCCTGGGTCGGCTCAGCGTGGGCGAGGTGAGCGTGGCCGTGGCCGTGAGTTGTCCGCACCGGGCCGAGGCGTTTGAGGCCTGTCGGTTTGCCATCGACACGCTCAAGGAACTGGTCCCCATCTGGAAAAAGGAGAACGCCCCCGACGGGACCGGGGAATGGGTCCATCAGTCGGTTCAACCGAACCCGGAGCAAAAGCAGTCGGAGTCTGCTCGAGGACGGTGATGACGGTTCCCACGATTTACCTGGTTCGCCACGGCGAAACGGAGTGGTCTCGCTCGGGCCGCCATACCGGTCGCACCGACCTGCCGCTGACCGCCCAGGGCGAGGCCGACGGCCGCCTCCTGGCTCAGCGGCTGAAGGGCATCCCCGTTACCACGGTCCTGAGCAGTCCCCGGCTGCGGGCCTGGCGCACCGCAGAACTGGCAGGGTTCCACCCCGTCATCGAACCCGATCTGGCCGAGTGGGACTACGGCGATTACGAAGGGCTGACCACCGCGGAGATCCGCCACACCAACCCGCACTGGAACCTGTTTCGCGACGGCTGCCCCGCGGGCGAATCGCCCGAGCAGATCGCCGCTCGGGTCGATCGTCTGATCGGCAAGCTGCAGGGGTTGAGCGGCACGGTGCTCTGCTTCGCTCATGGCCATGTGCTGCGGGTGCTGGCCGCCCGGTGGGTCGGGCAACCGGTGACGTTCGCCGCTTGCTTGTTGCTGGGCACGGCGGCCATCTGCAGCCTGGGATTCGATCACGGACAGCGGGATGAGCCCGCCATTCGCAGTTGGAATCTGGACCGATGACCGAACTGAAGAACCCACTTCCGGCTCAACCGGCTCCGCTGAGCACTCGGTGGCCCCTGCAGCTGTCGAACGAAGTGCGCCGCAGCAGGGTGCCGGGCCCGGAATCGAATTCGGCCCCCGCGGGTCTCCTCGACAGTTTTGGCCGCCGCCACAACAACCTGCGCATCTCCGTCACCGATCGCTGCAACCTCCGCTGCGTGTATTGCATGCCCGAAGACGTGGTCTTCCGCGATCGCAGCGAATTGCTCAGCTTTGAGGAAATCACCCGGTTCGTGCAAATTGCCGCCCCCTTGGGAATCGACAAAATTCGCCTGACCGGTGGCGAGCCGCTCATGCGCAAGGATCTGCACAAGTTGGTGCGCCTGCTGGTCGCCGTACCCGGGATTCGCGATGTGGGGCTGACGACCAACGGGCTGCTGCTCGCCGATCACGCCGCCGCGCTGTTCGATGCCGGTCTGCAACGGCTCAACGTCTCGCTGGACACACTGGACCCCCTGCGCTTTCGGCAGTTAACCCGCCGGGAGGGGCTGGAGCAGGTGCTGGCGGGGCTCGCCGCCGCCAAGCGAGCCGGGTTCGCTCCCATCAAGGTGAATGCCGTGGCAATTCGCGGCTTTGCCGAACACGATGTTGTACCCCTGGCTCGGTATTGCCGAGACCAGGGCTTTGAGCTGCGCTTCATCGAGTACATGCCCATCGGGGCCGAGGCGTGGGAGCGGGAGAAAGTGTTCTTCGCCCAGGAGATCCTGGACTTGATTCATCAGGAAGTCGGCGAACTGGTGCCGGTTCAGTCCGACCCATCGGCCCCCGCGGCCGAATACCGCTACCAGGATGGCGGCGGAACCGTCGGGATGATTGCCTCCGTCTCGCGGCCGTTCTGCCAGCATTGCAACCGGCTGCGCCTGACCGCCGACGGCAAGCTGCGCAACTGCCTGTTCGCCCTCGAAGAAACCGATATCCGCTCGCTCTTGCGATCCCCTTCCGCGTCCGACCCGGCGGCGGCGATCGCCGAGCGCATCCGTCAGACGGTCTGGACCAAGTGGGAAGGGCACGAGATCAACACGGCCCGGTTTATCAAACCGGACCGGACCATGCACGCCATCGGCGGCTGAGGCCGGCCCGCGGGCCCCGTTCGACGAAGACCTCGGCCGCTTGGCGTTGTCCTCGTTTCACCCGGGCCGGTACAATCTCCACACATTCCTGACCTACGGAGTGCTCCTGTGCCTGTTCGGGTTGGCAGTGGTCATGATACTCACCGGCTGGGTGCGAACCGCCCGCTGATTCTGGGCGGCGTGGTAATCCCCCACGCGCAGGGGCTGATCGGCCATTCCGACGCCGACGTGGTGCTGCACGCCGTCACCGATGCCTTGCTCGGGGCCGCCGGACTCGGCGACATCGGCGACGCCTACCCGGACACCGACCCAAGCTGGAAGGACGCGGATTCGCGGCGGTTCCTGAGCGAGACGCTAGCCAAGCTCCAGCAACGGGGCTGGGAAGTCGTCAACCTGGATGTCACGATCTTCGCTCAGTCGCCCAAGCTGGGGCCGCTCAAGGCCGCCATCCGGGAAACCCTGGCGAGTCTGCTCGGATTGCCAGCCGACCGGGTCAACGTGAAGGCCAAAACCGGCGAACAGGTGGGGCACATCGGCCGCGGCGAAGCCATCGGTTGCCATGCGGTGGTGCTGATCGCCCACGAGGAGTGACGCGTCCCCTGGTTCCCATCAGACCGTCCGTCTTGAACCCGTGGAACCAAGGACCAAGGACCAAGGACCATGCTGCAGGTGTATTCGACACTGACCCGCAAGAAGGAACCCTTTCCCAAGAAGCCGGGCGAGCCGGTCACCATGTACGTCTGCGGGCCAACGGTCTACAAGCCCAGCCACATTGGGCACATGGTTGGGCCGGTGATCTTCGACACGGTCAAGCGGTATCTCACCTATCTCGGTTACCGGGTGACGTGGGTCGTCAACATCACCGACGTGGACGACAAGCTCATCCAGCGGGCCAAGGAGCTGAAGACCACCGTGCCGGCTCTGGCCGAGCAGATGACCCGCGACTACTTCGCGTGCCTGAAGGCCCTCAACGTGACGGGCATCGATCACTTCCCCAAGGCCACCGAGCACATCAGCGGCATGGTGGACCTCATCCGCGGGTTGGAAGCGAAGGGCTACGCCTACCGAGCCGACGGCGACGTGTATTTCGACGTGGCCCGGGACAAGGATTACGGGAAACTGTGCAACCGCGATCCGGAGCAGATGGCCGCCGGGGCCCGGCTCGAGGTGAATGCCAGGAAGCGGAACCCCGGCGACTTCGCCCTGTGGAAGGGGGCCAAGCCCGACGAGCCGAAGGAAGTGCAATTCGAAAGCCCGTTCGGGCTCGGTCGGCCGGGGTGGCACATCGAATGCAGTTGCATGGCCATGACCTTGCTCGGCGAAACGCTGGACATTCACGGCGGCGGCCTCGATTTGCAGTTCCCGCATCACGAGAACGAGCTGGCGCAAAGCGAGAGCTATACCGACAAGCCATTCGCCCGGTTGTGGATGCACAATGGCCTGTTAAAGCTGAAAGACAAGCACGGCAACGAAGCGAAGATGGCCGGCTCGATCGGCAACGTGCTCAACGTCCTCGATGCAGTGCAGCACATACCCGGCGACGCCCTGCGATTCTTCATCCTCAAGACGCATTATCGTTCGCCGATTGATCTGGGCGTGTGGGACTGGACCAACCCGGCGACGCCCATTCCCGAGGGGATGGTCGAAGCCCGGACCGCCCACCAATCCTTCGTGCGGTTCGCGGAACGGGTGCAGCGGATCACCGGGACGCCCTTCGCCAACCTGCCGGCTCCCACCACCGTCCCGGTGGGCCGGACCTTCACCCAGGCGGCCTTCGCTGAGGCTTACCAGCAGTTCCGCGATTACATGGACGACGATTTCAATACGGGCGGGGCCGTCGGTGTGCTGTCCACGCTAGTCACCAACCTGAACCGCCTGGCCGACAGTGCGAAACTCGAGGACCCGGCCACTCACAACCCGACGGCCAAAGCCGAGTTCGTCGAAGGGGCAACGCTGGTCAAGGAGATGGCCACGATCCTGGGGCTGACGTTTACGGTGCCGCAGCAAGCTCTTGGCGGCGGCGATCAACTCGTCGCGGGATTAATGCACTTGCTGCTGGAACTCCGTGAGAACCTGCGAGCCACCGCCAAGACGGCAGCCAAGGATAACCCGCTCAAAAAGGCACTCTTTGACCAGACGGATCTGATCCGGGCCCGGCTCAAAGAACTGGGCGTGACGCTCGAGGACCGCCCCGGCGGCACGACGTGGCGGGTGGGGTGAAGCACCCGGAGCTTTCCGCAGGGCCGCACAGCGGTCGTCCGATGAGGTCAGGCATGGCTAGCCCCTACCGCATTCTCGGCCTCGATCCGGGGTTGCAGACCACCGGCTACGCGGTGCTGGAGGCCACCGACACTGGGCCGCAGGTGTGCGATGCCGGGGTGATCCGCTCCGCCGAGGTCCGCACGGCTACGGACCTGGCTCAACGGCTGCGCACGCTTTACGATGGCGTAGGGGAGGTACTCACGGAGTGGGCACCCCGAGTGATGGTGGTCGAGCAACTGTACGCCCATTACGACCATCCGCGCACCGCCATCCTCATGGCCCACGCCCGGGGTGTGTTCTTTCTGGCCGGAGCGCAACAGGGGCTCCCGGTGCTGAGTTATGCGGCCACGAAAGTGAAGAAGCTCATCACCGGTAGCGGCCGGGCCAGCAAGGAGCAGATGCAGCATGCCATCGCTCGGGAGTTGAGCCTGGCGAAACTGCCCGAGCCGCACGATGTCGCCGATGCCCTAGCCATTGCCCTGTGCCATTACTTCGCCGGCTCGTCCGCGGTCCGCCGGCCCTGGTCGTCGGCGATCACGGGAGTCAATTTGGCCGCTCTGCTGGGAAGCGACCCCGACGGACCCGACGCAGACGCAGACCGTGACCGCAAAGGCCAAGCACGACGGCCGAAGGACAGACGGAAATGATCACCAAGATGACCGGCATCCTGACCCGCGTACTGGACGACGAAGCCCGGTTGCAAGTGGGGCCGTTCGAGTATCAGGTGTTGGTCTCCGAGGCCGTCCGCCGCCAGATTCAGCTGCGTGTGGGTCAGGAGATCACGCTGCACATCACCGAATACCTGGAAGGTAACAGCGGGGGCAACCGCTTCGTGCCCCGCCGGATCGGATTCACAACCGAGGCCGAATTGGAGTTCTTCGAGCTGTTCTGCACCGTCGAGAAGATCGGAGCCAAGAAAGCGCTCAAGGCGATGGCACGACCCGTCAAGGAGATTGCCGACGCCATCAGCCGGCAGGATTCGCGCTGGTTGAGCACCTTGCCGGGCATCGGGGCGGCGACGGCCGAACAGATCGTGACCACCCTCAAGCGCAAGGTGGCTCGGTTCGCCCTGCTAAACCCACCCGAGGCCAGCGGGGGACAGGAGTCGGCCGAGGAAACGAGGGGCAAGGCCAACGGAAAACGCAAACCGGATTCGGGGGCGGCCGCCCCGGCTTCGGCTGAACCCGTTGTCGCCAACGGCCAGTTGATCGAGGACGTGTACCAGGCGTTGATGAGCCTGGGGCATAACCCGCTCGAAGCCCGCAGCCGACTCGACAACCTGCTGGCCAGTGGTAAGCCGTTCAAGAACTTGCAAGATGCTCTGACACTGATTTACGGCAATAAAGGGTAGAGGTTGAGGCCATGCGAGCCTTGGCATTCGTGATCCTGGCGACGGGGGCCACGATGGCCGCCGACAAGCAAACGGAGCTGAAAGCGCTCGAAGGAACCTGGCGACTCGAAGCCGCCACACTCGACGGCCGTGACCATACCGAGGATTTCGCCGGTATGACGCTTATCCTCCAGGGCGAGACCTACGTCATCGACTTCGCCGAGAATAGCGATAAGGGAACGTTCACGATCAACCCGGCCTTGTCGCCGAAATGGATCGACATCAAAACTGGGGAGAAGGGGCCGTTCAAGGGCCTCACGCTGCCCGGGATTTACAAGCTGGAGGGCAACCAACTGGTGCTGTGTCTGCACGCCGATGGCACGAAGCGCCCCGCCGAGTTCGATGCCCGGCAAAAAACCCGAACCATGCTGCTTACCTACAAACGTCCGAAGAAGTGACGCGAACCGGCTTGGGGCTGCGTGAGGAAGGCACTCGCGGCACACCGGCCACCCCGAATGGGACAGACCACCATGGCCCGCGAAAAGGTCATCACCACCGCCGATCCGGACGAGACGCGCCAGCACGATGCGGCGCTGCGGCCCAAGCTGCTCAAGGAGGTCATCGGGCAAAAGAAGGTGGCCGAGCGGCTGGCGATCGCTGTGCGCGCCTCCAAGAAGCTGAAGGAGCCTCTCGGGCACATCCTCTTTGACGGCCCACCCGGCCTGGGCAAGACCACGTTCGCCACCGTGCTACCCAACGAGCTGGGCACTTCGATCCAGATGACCAGCGGCCCGGCGCTGGCCAAGCCTGCCGATCTGTTGCCGTTCCTCACCAACCTGGAAGAAGGTTCGATACTGTTCATCGACGAAATCCATCGCATGCCTCGCATCGTGGAGGAGTTCATCTACCCGGCCATGGAGGACTTCCGCATCGACATTGTGCTGGGCGAGGGCATGAGCGCCCGGACCATCTCGATGCAATTGAAGCGATTCACGCTCATTGGGGCGACCACCCGCAGCGGCATGCTCTCCGGTCCGATGCGGGATCGGTTCAAGATGCACGAACACCTGGAGTTCTACAGTGTGGAGGAACTGGCCACGATCATCCGCATCAATGCTGCCAAGCTGAATACGCCGATCACCGAGGCCGCCGCCCGGGAACTGGCTCGCCGGAGCCGCGGCACGCCCCGGGTCGCCAACGCCCGGCTGTACTGGTCCCGCAGTTATGCCGCCGCCCAGCATGAGGGGGCAATTACCGAGGAGATTGCCCGGGCAGCACTGGACATGGCCGAGGTGGACCGCGACGGACTGGACAAGAACGACCGCAAATACCTTGAGACACTCATCGACGTGTTCGGCGGCGGGCCAACCGGCATCGAGGCAATGGCCGCGACAATGAACCTGGCTACCGATACGCTGTCCGACGAGATCGAACCGTACCTGTTGCGGGAGCAGTACATTATCCGCTCCCCCCGTGGGCGAATTGCCACCCCGCGTGCCTTCACCGTACTGGGCAAACCGGCCCCCCGGTCGAAAACCGACGATTCCGCCCCACGGCTCTTCGAATGAGTGCGGTAGCCGGTGTTAACCGTGGGGCCGCGCAGTTGGAACCACGAACACAATCGTGCTGATGCCGATGAGCGCCAGGCTGCCGATCACAGCTTTGACCCAGATCGGTAGCCCGCCGAGGATGATACTGGCGCCAACAACACCCACAACCAGGCAAACGGCTAGCACCTTGACAGGCCGCCGCACGCCCCGGTGCCGCTCCCAGTCGTGAATCAGATGGCCAAATACTGGCGTGCGCCGCAACCACCGCTGCAGCCGGGGCGAGGACCGGGCAAAACAATAACTGGCCAGCAACACCCACGGCGTGGTGGGCAACCCGGGGAGAATCGCCCCCAAGTACGCCAATCCGACGGCAATCAGCCCGCCCAGCAGATACCCAAGTCGCTTAAGCCCCGTCGCCAGTTGGGGCACCGCACCGGCGGGTTGAACCGCCGCAGGGAGAGCGGTTTCGGGCGGCGGCATCGTCGAATCCACAAGTGTCAGCCTCACCCTCAACTCCCTCCTACCACCGTTGGGCACACATCTGCGACGAGCCTCCGGGAGGATACTACGCAGGACAGCTTAGCACAAAGCCACCCAGCAGGATAGCCACGCGGAAGCGCGATGCCGGCCTGGGGTCGTTGCCAGTCGTTCTTGTGCCACCTGGCGAAATTGGGTAAATCACGGCATCGGTCACCACCGACTCGCAGGGAGGCGACGATGCCCGATCAGGCGTGTTCCGCTCGTACACTCACCAGCCGCGATTGGTTGTTGCTTGCCGGCTTTAGCCTGGCGTTGTTCTCGATTTCGCCGCTCCTGGGCCGCATGCTCTCCGGCCATGAATCGGTTCAACCCCAGACCAGCCGCGAGATGCTCCAGGGCGGCGACTGGCTGGTCCCGCGCATCGGCGGAGATCCGTGGCTGGAACGGCCACCGGTTCCGATGTGGCTCATCTGCGGCGTCTATACCGTGGCGGGCACCAGTGCCAATGACGGCGTGGCTCGCTTGGCCGCGGTTCTGGTGGCCGTGCCCATCGTGCTGCTGGTCGCCGGTATCGGCAGCCGGCTTGCGGGGCGAACGACCGGCCTGGCAGCCGGGTTCATCTATGCCACCATGCACGAGGTTTACTCGTATTCCAGCAACCCCGAAGCCGACATCTTCCTGGCCCTGATCGTGACCGCGGTGCTTGCAGTGTTTGTGCGACTGGAGTTCCCCCGTTCCAGTACCAGCAGTTCGGGCTCGCGCGAACCCACTGGCTTTCTCGCGGGGCGACCGTGGCTCGTCGCCCTGTTTTTCGCTCTGGTGGGTGCCACCAATCTGGCCAAGGGTGTGATTTTCGGAACGGCGATGGCCCTGTTACCCATTCTCAGCTATCTGGCGTGGAATCGCTCGTGGGTGCAGATCCGGCGATACGTCTGGCTGTGGGGCTGGCTGATCGCGGCCGCGGTTGCCTTGGCGTGGCCAGTGGTTGTCATCAGCCGCCACCCCGACATTGTCCAGTTGTGGAAGGAACACTACCTGGGCCGCTTGAACCAGGGATACCTGGCCGAGCCGTGGTGGTACTACGCCGCTTATGTGCCCTACGTCACCTTACCGTGGACACTGGCCGCACTGATCGGACTCGCGCAGACCCGTCGAGCCGCGTTGGCCGGACCCGGAGGCGAACGCTTCCTGTGGTGCTGGGCACTTGTGCCACCGGCGGTGTTCTCGCTTTCCGACGGCAAGCACCACCACTACCTGCTGCAATGCATTGCACCGTGGGCGATCCTCGCAGCTTGGGGAGCTGAGTCTGTCTGGCGCTTCTGCCGCGAACGGCTTCCCCGGTGGCTGCAGGAACCGCTTGTGCCGGCTGCGGTGTGTGGCGTGGCGGCGACTACGAGTCTGATCCTGATCGGCGAACGGCTCCCCGGTGGGCGACCTGTTGCGCTGGTGATCGCGGCCGTGCTGCCGATTGCGGCCTTCGTGGTGGCCCGGTCGCTCGTGCATCCCAATCCGCGAACGGCCTTCGTCGGCGTTATCCTGACGATCACGACCGCCTATGCCCTGTGGACACCCTACCAGGCGGCCCACCTCGACAAATACCCGCCCGATGCGGAACTGGTCCGGCAGGCATCGCACCTCGTCCCGGCCGATCAGCCGGTCTTCGTGCAGTACGATTGGACTGCACCCCTGGAAACCTTCTGGGTTCTCTATCACAGCCCCCGGCCCGGCGTGCTCATCCGCGATCCCTGGCAGCTGGCCGAACGCTCAACGGGTCAGGAAGCCGCCTACATACTGGCCCGCCGGCAGGATGCCCCCATGCTGGCCATGGTTGGAACCGTTGAACCCGTTCTCGAAAGCCGCCTGACCCGGGCCGAGAAGCACCCGGCAGAACGCCGCGTGTTGTTCAAGGTGACCTTCTACCCGAAGATTCCTCCCGCTCCGCCGGAGTACCTTCAGGTCACGCGCCGGACGCTCTGGTAAGCCGGTCCGGCATCGCAGCCGGACCAGCCATGGGAACCCCAGCCGAGCAAGCGCGTCCTACTTCTTCAAAAGTGTGGCCGGAAGGGGGAACTCGGCCTTGTTGGGCAGGCGCAGGCCCAGCCATTTGGCGAAGATCGCCGCCAGCGCCTGCGGAGTGGTCGCTTCCTCGCGTGGGCCGCCCGGAATCCCGGGGCCGAACACCAGCAACGGAACGTGTGTGTCGTAATCGTACGGCGCTCCGTGCGTGGTGCCGGTTTCCAGCGGTTTCGACGGCAGATACCATTCTTTAAGCACCACATACACATCGCCACTTCGTTCCGGGTGATAGGACCGCTGCACTCGTCGGGCGATCACGTCCGATTGCGGGAACTGACCGGTCAGGTCCGAACGGGTGAAGACCCGGCCCACGTCCGGATGGGCGGTCAGCGCATCCGCGGCAGCCTGGGCCACTTCAGCCGGATTGACGCCGGCCGCTGCTACTGCCTTGGGGTTGAGATAAAGCCACGGCAGCGACACCGCCTGCACCCAGTTGGGCCGTTTCGCTGCTTCCAGGGTTACGGCCCCAGCCAGGCCTGCTAGTGCGGAGTGGATGAGCGGAGGAAATCGCCGGGTCAGGTGTTCCTCGACGGCCGCTTGAAGGGTTCGCGGATCCACCCGCTTGGCGTCCCGCCCCTTGGTTCGCGACACCTCAACCAGTGGGCAGATGCCGTGGTCCGCCGTAACGCCGACCAGGTAGTGCCCGGCACCCACCTTCTCATCGAGGAAAGCCAGCAACTCGGCAACGACGGCATCCGAACGGAGCGTGGTATCCAGAACCTCCTGGGAATCCGGCCCCCAGGTATGCCCGACCAGATCGTTGGACGAGAAACTCACCACCAGCAGATCGGGCACATCGTCGGCCCCCAGCTTCTCCGCGACGATACAGGCCTTGGTGAATTCCAGGAGCAAGTCGTTGCCGAACGGGGAGTTCGCAAGCGATTCGTAATACTCCTTGCTGGGCTTGCTCCGACCGCCCGTATTCGAGTGCGGGAAGGTTCGCCCCTGGGCCCAGCCGCGCGTGAGATCATTCGCGGTCGTTACCTGAACGCCTCGGCCCTCGCCGGGAACGTCATCGGGGCCGCTCCACTTCTCATAGTCGAGATCCGGGCGGAACTTGGTCCACTCCTTGTTGAACCAGCGATCCGCAATCTTGGCGGTGTTGAACTCCTCGACCCACGGATGAAGCCGATCGGCATAGTACGAGGACGTGACGAACTGCCCCGTGAACCAGTACGCGCCATCGGGCCGCTTGCCCGTGGGGAGAATCGCCGAGCGGTCCTTGAGCGACAGGCCGAAGACCTTGGCGTGGGGATGGGTGGCCTTGAGCACATCGGCGACGGTTTCGGCCAGCAACCGATCCGGCGTGCCGGCGTCCCGGGCAGTCGTCGGTTTCGTGGCTGGGGCGGGAACCAGGTTGTACCGCTTGGCCCCGGCGCAGTACACCGACTCGCCTTTTTCATACCAGCCGTTGTTAATGATACCATGCCGATCCGGACACGTTCCGGAGAGAATGGACGCATGCCCGGGGCCGGTTGTCGTGGTTCCGAAGGGGTAGTGACAGTTGACGAAGTCGGCACCCTCGGTCTGCAGCCGCACGAAACCGCCTTTGCCGAATAGCGGTTTCCACTTTTGCAGGAAATCGCCGCGAACCTGATCGAAGACGAGGAGCACGGCCAGTTTCACCTGGGGCGAGTCGGCCGGCGGAGGTTCAGCGGCAGCAAGGGGCCGCTGCGGTACCAGGGGCAGGACTAGCCCCAGCAAACTGGCCAGAACAATCTGGGGCAGAGAACGAGTGGTGGTGCGCATCATGAGGTCGCCATACGGGAGGACGAGCGAAACAGTGGTAGGGACTGGTCTATACCAAACGGATGTGTGTTCCATAAGAACCGGATGAAGAGTTCTTCATAATCCTGTCACTGGTCGGCAGTCCGGCGGGCGAACCGCTCGGCAAAGCGCTCGATGGCTTGCTCCTGCTCGGTCGTTTCGACGGAACCGGGTCGCCGGTCACGCACTTTGTCAATTGCCCGACGGGGCGACAAACCACGACTCACGAAGTAGGCAGCCAGGACGGTACCCGTGCGACCCAGACCCGCCCCACAGTGAACCGCCACCCCCATGCCCGAGGAATTGGCTTTGTGAATCGTGTCGATCAGGTGATCGAGTTGCCGATCGGTGGGCGGTTCCATGTCGGGCACGGGAACATTGACGGCCAGCAGACCGGCATCGTTCACCCATTGTCGCGGCAAGGGGGTTTCGGTCAAGGACACCACCACGTCAATTCCGTGGCGGCGCAACCAGGCGAGATCGTCCACGGAATCGGGCATGGCCAGCGCGGCCAGGTGTGGCTGATCGACCCAGGTGAATCCAGGGGGTGGCATGTGTGAACCGTGACCTGCTGGAGGTTATCGCCAATCAATAAGTGCCTCATCATCATACACATCGACCCTAGTCGGCACCCACAGGGATTTTGCCCGGAGTGGGAGGGAAGGGGGGGGCGGTTGGCGGAGCAAGGACCGGCCACATTGCGCGGGGAGGGCCCCGTTAGGATGCCCACACCGCGTCCAGCCGAAGCAAGCGAAGCAAGTGCCGGTTGCGGGTCCAATCCTGCGGCTTTACAATGATTTCGCTTTTCGGAAACCTCTCCACAGGCTTCGGACAAATGCCCCGTCTTGGGATCAGCTTGCTTATGGCCTGTCTCTTCGCCAGCCTCCCGGGGTGTACTCCCCGAGAGCCCGCGACGACCGACCCCAGCAACGAGTCAACCGAGCCAAGCTGGTTTGAAGAAACGACCGCTCGAAGCGGGGTGCAGTTCCGGCACCAGGCGGGACTCACGGGCAGGTACTTTCTGCCGCAGGTCATGGGCTCCGGCGTGGCCGTCCTCGATGTGGATAACGATGGCCGGTTCGATCTGCTCTTTCTGACCAACACCACCCAGGGCGGTAGTACCCACCAGTTGTACCGTCAACTCGCGGACGGTACCTTTCGCAATGCCACCGCCGGCTCGGGGCTGGATTTTAGTGGCTACGGCATGGGTATCGCGGTTGGTGACCTGGACAACGATGGCTGGGTGGACGTTTACATTTCGCAGTATGAGGGGGGCCGGCTGTTCCGCAATCGCGGGGATGGGACATTCGTGGACGTGACGGCAAGCGCGGGAGTCGCACTGCCCCAATGGGGCACCTCGTGCTGCTTCTGCGACTACAACCGGGACGGCTGGCTGGATCTCGTCGTTGTCAACTACGTGGACTACGATCCGTCGGATACCTGCACTGTGGGTAGCGGGCGGGCCGATTTCTGCCCCCCTAACCATTTCAAAGGCACAGCCAGCCGACTGTTTCGCAATCGTGGCTGTGGCCGCGACGGCCACTGGCTCGGGTTCACTGATGTGAGCGTCGAATCTGGTCTGGCCGCCCGACCCAGCAATGGCCTGGGCATCGTCTGCGCCGATTTCGACGGTGATGGCTGGCCCGACATCTTCATCGCCAACGATGCTCGTCCGAACCACCTGTGGATGAACAACCGGGATGGCACCTTCCGCGAACAGGCCGTGCTCCGGGGCGTGGCTTACGACGGAGCAGGCCATGCGTTGGCCGATATGGGGGTTACTCTGGCCGACCTGGACAACGATGGTCGGCTGGATCTGTTCGTGACCCATCTTACCTCCGAGTTGCCGACCTTGTGGCGGCAAGATGGCCCCGGTCAATTCCGCGATGTCACCACGGCCGCGGGTCTGGCCCGGCCCCGCTGGCGGGGAACCGGCTTCGGCACCATCGCCTTGGATTTCAATCACGACGGCCATACCGACATTGCCGTGGTCAACGGCCGCATTGCACGTGCCCGGGTCAACTCGCCGAATATCCGCCCCGACTTGCCGGCCTTCTGGCACGACTATGCCGAGCGGAATCAGGTGTTTGCCAATCTCGGCGGCGGCCAGTTCCGGGATGTGTCGCTGAGTAACCCGGCCTTCTGCGGGTCCGCGGAGGTCGCCCGGGGGCTGGCCTGGGCCGATCTCGATAACGATGGGGCAATGGATCTGATCACGACATCCATCGAAGGGCCGGCCCGGCTTTTCAAGAACATCGCCCCCAAGGCTGGGCACTGGCTGATCGTCCGGACTTACGATCCCGTATTGAAACGGGATCTGCCGGGGACCATCGTCACGATTCGCCACGGCACGACAAAGCGAGTTGCCCTGGCGAATCCCGGACAAAGTTACTGCAGCAGCGGCGATCCACGGGCCCATTTCGGCCTTGGTTCGATTCACTCCATCGATGAAATTCTCGTGAACTGGCCCGATGGCAGCCGGGAAACCTTCACCGGTGGGCCGGTGGATCGGGTCATCACAGTGAACAAGGGAAGCGGGAAGAAGTCGTGAGCGGATCGCCGAAATTCACCTCGCCAAGTCGGCGTTTGAGACGCGCCCTGGTTCTGCTCGCCTTGCTGGCCGGGTTGGTTATCGGCGGGTACTACCTGTTCCGCCCCGCCCCGCCTCCGATACCCGAAATCGATTGGAGCGATGCCGACCCCGAAGTCGTTCAGGCGATCATCGCCGCCCGGGATGCAGTCGCTCGTGCCCCCCGCGATGCCGCCGCTTGGGGCCGGCTCGGCATGCTCCTTCGAGCCCACGACTTCGAGATGCCCTGTGTCCAGGCGTTTCAGGCCGCGGAACGTTTCGACCCGACCAACCCGAAATGGCCCTACCTGCAAGGTCTGACGCGGATCCTTTTCGATCCTGCCGGGGGGCTGGCCTGCCTGCAGCGAGCAGCTGCCCGGGCACCGGCCGACCGCCCGGAGCCGCATCAACGTCTGGCCGAAGCGCTACTGGAACAGGGTCAGATCGATGCCGCCGAGCAAGCGGCTCAGGTGGTGGTCCAGCGCTACCCGCGCGATTCGCGGGCCGGCCTGATCCTGGCTCGGGTGGCAGCCGAACGCGGCGACTGGGCCGCGGTGCTGAGCCGGACCGAGCCCTTCCGAACCGACCCCACAGCCCGCAAGCGGGCCGCCTTGCTACGGGCCGACGCGTATCGACGGCTCGGGCAGGAAGCCATGGCCAACGCCGAGGTCGAACTGGCGAACAGCATTGCCAAGGACGAAAGCTGGACCGATGTGTACGTCCAGGAAGTGCTGGCGCTGCAGGTTGGCGGCGAGGTCGATTTGCGCCGGGGGATCGCTCTACTGGAGGCTGGGCAGGCCGCCGAAGCAGTCGTGGCATTCGAACTGGCTGCCAGCAAGCTCCGCAATCCTTTGCGGGCCCAATTACTTCAGGCACGAGCCCTCAACCAATGCGGCAATCCCGGAGCGGCTCTCCGACTGCTGACCACGGTGCTGCAAAGCGAACCTGCCGCCGTGGAAGGCTGGTTCCAGCTCGGTGTCAGCCAGTTCCTTCTGGGCAATCCGCGCGCGGCTGTCGATTCCTTCGAACAGGTAGTGAAGTTGAAGCCCGATCATGTTCTGGGGCACACCAATTTGGGGCAGGCGCTGTCGAAGCTCGGGAATCGGGCTGCGGCTGAGGCGGCCTTCGAGGCCGCGCTCCGCTGCCGACCCGACTATGAACCGGCCCGCAAAGCCCTCGCGGAACTGCGAGCCGTGAAGTGACGACGAACCTCAGCGGAGCGGTTTGTGCCCGAAGAAGGCCCGCAGGCGGTTCGCCTCCTGCCAGACCTTCGGATCGGTCTGAAGAAAGTCGATCAGGTTCCCCGTCGAGGTTCCGAGCAATTCGGCGGCCTCGGCGACCCGGGCTTCCACTGCGGCCAGCACATCGAGAACCACACCAACCGCTGGCCAGAACCGGGTATCCCGCGGCGAAAGCGCGAGCCGCCCCTCACGGTCGCGAGCCGGTGCAAAGTCCGGCAGCGCGGTAATCTGTTCGGGAGTTCGCAGTTCGGCCGGCAACGGGTCTCGAATCCGGAGGAACAGCTCGCGCCACAGCCGCTGCAGCGCTTTCGCTTTGTTTTCGTGCTGAGATCGGCTTTCTTCTGCGATCACAATCAAGCCAGTCGGCAAGTGCCGCAGGCGAACCGCCGAACTGGTCTTGTTGCGCTTTTGCCCCCCAGGACCGCTGGCCCGGTACGTATCCACCTCACACTGTCCCAAGAGTTGGTCCGGGCTCAGCCGCGACCAGGTGGCGCGTGGCACTGAGGCGGTCCGCGGTTCCGACAACGGCAGGGTCATGATGCTCCCGGGGCCAGGGGTTTAGTACAGCTGATCGCACATCATGCAATACCGATTGCCGGGGCGGCCGGGGTTCTTGCGACCACACACAGGACACGCCTCGGGATCGCGCGGCTTGGCCGACGGAGTTGGGGACGACGGTGGCGAAGCCGGACGAGGCGAAGCCGCTGAAGCCGGACGAGGCGGAGCCGGTGTATTGCTGCTCGGGACAGGGGGCCGCGGCGGGGGAACCGGATTGGACCGCGGGGCCGACGGCGGGGGAACTGGATTGGACCGCGGGGCCGACGGCGGCTCGATCGGGTCAAGATCCAGCAATGGGGGCGTCTCAGTCGAACGAGATGGGGAAGGAGATGGGGCTAGGGGCCGGGTGGAAACGGTGGCCCGGGGAAGGGGAGGCTGCACCACTGGGGCAGAACTCGTCCCGGTGTGGACCGTGACGGTCACGTTCCCCACAGAGCGCGAGTCGCCTGTGCCGACTGTTTCCGTTGTTCGGGACGGGACATCCTCGCACAGGATCTGTCCATTGCGGATGAAATACCGCAGTGCAATCGGTTCGGCCCCCCGTGCCCACACCGTACAAGCCTGCGCATCCCCGCCGACCTTTACGGGTTCCGGACCCAGATTCACCGTAATCGTTTCCCGGTTACCATAGCGGACCTCGAGCCACGCTTGCCGGAACGCGGCTTCGACAATGGCGACCATCAGGCCAATACTCAAGCCGAGGATCAGCCCGCCAATCAGGCGACCAAGTAGGTCGCCAGTCACCGAGCTAACCACAAGGAATCCGACCGCCCCAAGTGCACCACCCATTGCACCGCCGAGCAACCCGTGGGTCCAGCGCAGATTGGGAATGAAGAGCGACAGGCCCGCTCCGGCCAAGGCCCCCAGCAACGTCCAACCCAGGATCCGGAAGACACTGCCCAGAACAGTGCTCTCCGGTGCCAGCATAAACAACCCTTGCCCGGCTGCACCACCCACCAGGCCAACGATCAACCCGCCGACCAATCCGGCAAGCACAGCACCCGCGGAGGGCCATCGCCCGCGCAGATACTGGTTCTGGCCAACCAACAAGGCCAGACACACCAGCCCGGCAATGGCCCCCGTCCACAGGCCGATCGCCAGTGTCAGTTCCCCTTCGGTGCCCTTGGCAAACTGGGCACTGGATTGCACCCCCTGGACGGCGACAATCGGCCGTTCCGCTTGCCCCGCTGCCCGGGGCTTGCTGTCGGGGTTCTTGGCCCGGGCAGCTTCAGCAACCACACGGCTGAAGTCGCTCAGGAGCGAATCGAAGGCGGCTCCCCCGGCGGCCACGTTCCGCAGTTCGAAATGTCGCCCCCCCCGATTGCCCACCCCTGCTTCCATCAACGGCCGATAGATCGGGAGGTGATGTTGCTGCACCACGAGATGAACCGCGTCGATCTCTTGTCGTTTAATCAGTTCGGCGGTGGCCCGAACGGGATCGCCTCCCCCGCCGGGGAATCCCTGCCCGAACCCCACCTTGGGAGGAGCATCGGTGATGAGCAAGAAGATTTTCGTCGCGCCTTTTCGCAACGGCAGCCGGCAGGCTTCCCCGATGGCTTCCAGGCTACTTTCCGCTTCGTCGCCGCCGCCATTGGCCGACAACCGGGAGACTTCCCGGCGGAACTCGTCGGCGTCGGAAGTGAACGGCCCATCGCGGAATTTGAGCACCTCCATGAGCTTGAAACCGGCATCCAGATCGGTGGGCACGGTGAGATCACGGAAGGCCACCAGGCCGACGCGGAAGTCGATTTGGTTACGGGCCAGATCGTCGGCGAAGCGACGGATGCCATCGCGCACCCCGTTGATGGCCCACCCCATGCTACCCGTCACATCGAGGACAAACACCACATCGGCCTGCGGTCGCGCCGGATCCGATACCTGAACCGTGATCGCAGTTGTCTCGGTGGGTTTTTTGTCGCCGGCATCGCCTTCGGCCCGAATGGTCACCGTGCTGGTAGCCGCGGTACTGGTCCGCGAGGCGACGACCACCGCCTCGCCTTTTGTCTCGCCCGAGGGAATGGTCAGGGGGTTGATGGTCACCCCGGGGGGAGTTGCTTCGAAGCGGACCTGAACTGGGCCATTGAAGCCGGCCCGGTCGATCTCCACCGGAAAGGTGTTCCGTCCCCCGACAAACACTTCCACCTCGGGGGAAGCGGCGATGGCGACTTGGGGTTCCGGGTAAGACGGCGGCGGAGGCGGCGGCTGTAACAATTGCCAGATCGGTTCGGCAAACAGTATGGCTCCCAGCAAGCCCCCCATGGCACCATAAAGCCCGAACAAGATCGGTTTCGGCAAACCCTTGAGAAACGACGGTGCAGGCATAGCGGGGAATCTCCAACAGGAGGCGGTTCCGATGCGACCAGCCCTTGCGAATTATGGTCGTCTCGACAACCCTCGGATGCAATCAGGCCCTTCGCGCTGGGGCTGGCCACCTGGCCTACCCATCCGGACTCCGTTCGGCACGTCCTTAGTACATGAGATCACAGACCATGCAATACCGGCTACCCTTGATTCCGGAATTGATCCGACCACAACCCGGGCAAGCATCGGGGTGTTTCGGTGTCACCGCGGAGGGTTTGGCTCGTGGCTCCGGCGGGGGGAGTGTTGGGGGAGTCGGGCGCGAATTCCCCAGCGGTGGCGGCTTCGTGGGCACCGGCGGCGGCGCGGGCTTTGCGGCGGATGCCGGAATCGAAGGGGTTGCCGGCCGTGACCGCTCCGGCGGCGCGGGCGATCCCGGCGGCGGTGGTGATTGAGCCGATCGCGGTGGCCGTTTCGGTACGGTGTCCGAGGGCAACGGCTCATCGTCGAGCGGCAGCGATCCTGCTTCCATTCCTACGCTACGGGTTGGCGGTGGAGGGGTCGTGGCGCGAGGCGGTGCGGAGCCAACGGAAGCTGGCACCGCTTTCGCAGTTGCCCCGCCGCCCATTCGCACCGTCACCGTGATAGTGCCCACTTGCCGCGTCGAGCCGTCCGTGACGAGCGATTCCCGCTTCAGTACCGCATCTTCGCAGACCACCTGCCCATTACGGATGAAGTATCGCAACGCCAGCGGGGCTGCCCCTCGCGCCCACACCGTGCAGATCCGGCTATCCCCACCCACTTTCACCGGTTCCGGGCCCAGCGTGACCGTGATCGTTTCTCGCCCCCCATAGCGGATTTCGAGCCACGCGCGCCGGAAGGCAACCTCCACCACGGCCACCATCAGCCCGATACCGAAGCCGACAGCCAACCCACCGATCAGCCGACCCGGAAGATCCCCGGCCACGGTGGTGATCGCCAGGAAACCGGCGGCACCACCGGCACCGCCCAGCGCACCACCGGCCAAACCGTGATACCAGCGCAGGTTCGGAATGAACACCGATAACCCACTACCAGCCAGCCCCCCCAGAATGGCCCAACCGAGCACCTGCGCGGGCAGCCCCAGGTGAGGGGCATTGGCGAGGGCCAGCAAGTATAAGCCCTGCCCGGCCGCACCCCCGACGACACCCGCCGCCAGACCCCCCAACCCTCCCACGACCGCCCGAGTCATGGCCGGCAGTTGCCCCGTGAGGTAAAGTTGTTGCCCGCCCAGCAGGGCCAGACACACCAGCATGGCAATCAACCCCGCCCACACCCCACTGCGGAGGACGAGTCGGGCTTCCGTGCCAGCCGCCGATTCTTCGCTCGATTGCAGGCTTTTCACCGTCGGTAGGGGCGGCGGCGCGGCCGCAGCCGCGGCGCTCGGTGTAGCCGCAGCGGCGGCCGGAAGAGCCGGCGGCGGCGGTGACGGGGCTACCTCCACCTTCACGGGTTTTGCCGCAACCGTTGCGGCAATGGCTTTGCTCAGCTCAGGCAAGATGGTGGCGAACTTCTCGCCCCCTACCGTGACCCGCTGTAGATCAAAGAACTTCCCACCTACCGCCTCGCGCAACTCGCGGTAGGCCCGCTGATCCTCCCGGCGCAGGACGAAATGCAATTGATCAATTTTCTGTTCCCGGAGCACATCCGCCGCTTGTTTGACCGTCCGGGTTTGCTTATCGGGGACCAGAGGCGGCGCATCGGTGATGAGCAGTAATACCTTGGTTGCCCCTTGCTGGCGGAACGGCAGGCGCGCCGCTTCGACCGTGGCATCCAGCGAGCTTTCCGGAATGGTATCGTTGCCAATACAGCGGAGTTTACCCACTTCGTTCGAGAACAGGCGGGTATTCGTAGTAAACGGCTCGCCCTTCTCGAACGTCAGCAGTTCCGGCTCTTGGCCATAAATCCGATCCCGGAACGCCAGCAACCCGAGTCGATAATCAATTTGCCGGGAGCTGAGTTCCCGGGCGAAGTCGATGATGCCGTCTTTCACTCCTTCGATAAATGGCTCCATGCTCGCAGAACAATCCAGTACGAACACGATATCCACGGGAACCGGCGGCGGCGGTAGGACCGAAACCGTGGTGACCGCCGTGGCCTGCAAGGGGATTCCGGCGGTGCCCACGGCTCTGAGCGGGAGCATGTGGGTGGCCAGGGCAACCGTGTCGGCAGCCTTCAGGGTCAGTTCGGCCTCAGTCTTGTCAGCGGGGATGGTGACTGGCTCCAGGGTCAGCCCCGCGGGCAGCGAGTCCACTTCGATGGTGACCGGCCCGTCAAAGTCGGCCCGGGCCACCTGCACCGTGAACTTCCCCATCCCCCCCCGATACACCTGCAGCGTGGGCGAGGCGGCCAAAGCCAGTCGGGGCGGCGGCTTGGGGGTCGGTACGACAACGACCTCGAAGGGAGTGCGGGCGGTCGCCCCGCCTTCCCCGTTTGCCGTGGCCGTAACCGGGGTTGGTCCCATGGCCGCTTCCGACGTGGCCGTGACTCGAGCTTCGGCCTGAGTCGAACCGGCGGGAATCGTGATGGGGTCGATGGTGAGCGTGGGGGGCAACCCCGAGAAGGTAACGGCCACCGGCCCGTCAAAGTCGGCCCGAGCCACCTGCACCGTGAAGCGATTGCTGGTCCCCGGATACACGGGCACCGACGCCGAGGCGCTGATCGCCACTTGCGGCGGGGGGAGCGGTGGTGCCGGCGGCGGAGGGGGCTTCAGCAGATACCAGGCGGGTTCCCCCAGTAGCACCGCGGCGAGCAAACCGGCCAGCCCGCCGTACACCCCGAACACGAGCGGCTTGGGTAAACCCGTGAGAACCGATGGCGTGGGCATGGGTGGATCTCCTAGCCGTAGCATTGACCCGGTAACCGGAGGTGCAGCCCATTCATGATGACGGCCGCGATCGTCATGGTCGAGGGTGATTTCGCCTCGATCAACCGGTCGGCCGGTCCAGTTCGGGAAAGCGGCTGCCGCGTCATTTGGCCGGGTCCAGCGTAATTGTTCGTGGCATCTGCCGGGCGTCCTTGCTGTACTTCTGCCACAGCTTTTCCAGTTCGTCGCGTTTTTCGCCCTGAAGATTCGCCACCGCCACGTAACGGCGCTTCCGCACGAGCGAACCGTTGAAGTCCTGTTCATTTTCCAGGTCAATCGCCCGGAGCAGATCCCGACGAACCAGCTCCGCATCGCCCTGAAGTTGGTGGTAATAGGCACTGAGAAACCAGATGGCCGACTCTTGCGGCACATGAAGCAACCCGGTGTCGATCCAGCGCTTCGCCTTGGGCAGATCACCGGCTGCCAGCGCAGCGGCGGCGTAGCCCACGCTCAATTCGGGCCGCTCCGAGGCGGGCGGTGGCGGCTCAGGCGGCAATGCCACCAACTTCAATCGGATTGGCCCCGGCGGAGCGGACTTGACGAGCCGCCGCGAGTAGCGCGGATGTTGGGAAATCAGCTTGGCCAACAGTGCTTGGGCCTCGTCGATCGGTGGGCGACCCACGACCTGGGCCCGGAAGATCAGGGTTGTGTCCGAGTCGTAGGAAGCTTCGACGATCCGCAACCCGTCAAATTTGGGATAAGCCGGCGTGACTCGCTGAACCCGAGCGACCAGCTCCGCCAGCGGCAGCACGTCGAGCGTGAGCAGTTGGCCCCGCGGCCGCGGTGGGGTGAAGTACGCCTTCCATTTTGGATCAGTAGCAAACGATTGAAGGAAGTCCGTCAATGCCTGAATCTGTTCCTTGCTATCCGCCACGCCGAGCAGGTCGTACCGTCCGTTGTCGTCGAAGTAGCCGCGTTCCACCAGCACCGTCGCCCACCGCTTCTGAGGATCCTTCGCCAGTTGCTCACGGAGTACCGGCGTCAAAGCGGGAATGGTGGTCGGTTCCACAACCGGCGGGGGAACCTTTGGGGGGTTCGGCACCGGGGGTTCCAGTTCCCGAGCGACCTGGCGCAGCTGAACGCGGGCCGCCTCGAAGTCCTGATCGGTCGGTGCCTCACACTGGAGCTTCAAGCCGCCGTCGGGTCCAAAATACAGCCGCGCAAATCGCACATCATCCCGATTCTGGCGAGCCCAACCCCGCAGTTCGCGCAGCACCTTGCGGGTATCGACCTCGGTCATGGTTGCCAGGCGGATGCCGGGGCCGGCCTGCAGCTTCTGGTACCGGTCGGCCGCTCGCCCGCCGACGGCGATCAACTCCGCCAGAACGTCCCGGTAGCAATCCGCAACCGCTTTTTCCAATGCCTGGGCCTGCTGAGCGTCCTCGACCTTGGGCCGCAGTCCCGCCAGCAGCAGTTCTCCACCTGGTCCGAACCGGGCACCGGCATCGACACGCACGCCATCCAGATTCGGCCGGGCCGCGATCCGTTTGCGCAGCGGCTCAACCGGCTCTTCGATTCCCGGCCCGAGCAGCGGGTTGGCATTGATCTGAATCCGGGTCGGCCCCTTGAAGAAGTCCTCCCAGTGTTTGCGGCAAAGCGTTCCGATCTGCTCGCCATCGGTTTTCTCCTCCCCGAGCCGAATACCCGTCAGGGTCAGCCGCATGATCGTCCAGCGATCCACCGGGTCGGGGTTATCCGGATTGTGAGCGAGAAACACGCGATCGACCCGGAGGCGGTCCAGACCGGGGCTGCCCGAAGTGGCAAAAAGTTTCTGCATCGCCGCCGGCGTTAGCTTCCAATCCACCGGCTGGATTCCGGCGAGCGACACCGCGGGCTTGCCGCCCTTGAGGGCAGCCGGATGTTGGGCCAGTACGGTTTTGACCGCCGCTTCGAGCCAGTCCCGCGTGGCAGCGCCCTCACCCCGAATGCCCACGAGCACCAGCGTGCCATCGCCGGCGAACCGGGAGCCATCCAGCCGGAGTTGATCGGCCGCGGGGGTACCGGCCTCGTTGGCCGCTTTTTGCAGGAGTACGGAAGGATGATTATTTCCTTCGAGGCGGACAATGCCGGAGAAGTCGAACAACACCGGTCGGTCACCCGTCACATCGGTGATGGCCTCCCGAACGAGGGTCCGCAGTTCGTCTTCGAGCACCTCGAACGGTGGCCGCACCTTCGTGGGGTCGGAAGGTTGGGGCGGAGCGTAACCCGGTTCGAGAAACACGCCGGCGACCTTCAGCCGGCCGCCGACCGCCGAGAAGCCGTCCACCCGGAGCCGTTGGGCGACGGCGCTGCCCGCGGCGAGTTTCTTTTGCACGGCGGCGAGTTGTTCGCGGGCCTTGGCAGCAGCGGCCTGGACCAGTTCATCCTCTGGGGTTGCACCACGGGCAGCAGTACCAAGCAGCAATCCAAGCACCGCGATTGGTGCCCGGCGACAGGGTGGAATGAGGGCCATTGGTCACCTCGGATGGTCAGGCACAGGGTGATCCGTCGGTTCCGTACAACCCTCCGTGGTGGTGGACGCTTGTTCGTCCGATGCGGCCGTTGGTTCGGGGCCAGCGTCCCCGGCCTCAGTGAGGCCCGGATTCGCGGGGAATTCACCGGTCCGCGTCGGCAGTTCGGTTACCAGGGCAGCCCCGGTATCGGCGGCCGCGGCCGGCTCGTCCTCAGCGGGCGGGGTCCGGTCCGGCTCCCGCGCTGCCGGTTCCTCGAACAATGGCGACGGACTCGGCGGTTCGGCCTCGAGCAGCGGGGCGGGCAATGGTTGTGCTGCGCCGGCTATCCGAAGGACGACCAGCGTGCAGTCATCGTTGACCATCGCTCGGCTTTGCCGCAATTCATCGAGTTCCTGCCGCCAGACCTCCTGGTCGATGGTTTCGAACTGGTCCCAATCGGGGCCGGGGCCAGCCTCAGCACTTTTGAGCAAGCGGGCGGCCACGGCATCGGTTGCCAGGAGGAACTGATCCGCCGGCCGACACTGCCCCGCAGCGGCGACGGCCACGGTTCGGAAGCCGGGATTGGAGCGCACCAAAAGCGGGGTGGAGCCGAACTGATTCTCCGCCACCACGGGAAAGCTGGCGATCAGGCGACCGGCGCGCACCCAGAACAGGCAGGCATCGCCAACCGCACTGGCGCGCCAGGGGCGGTTGCCGGCTGCATCGAGCGGGCCGACCTCCAGCCCCAGCAAGGTTGCGGCTGCCCCGGTTTCGTCCACCTTGCGTTGTTTGAAGTAATTCAGGTTGGGGTAATTGATCGTCTGGCGCCACTGCGTCCGCAGGGATTGAACCCACTGACCCAGGGCGGTGGGGTCGCGGGTGTCGGGTCGGTCCGTGATGAATCGCTTCACCAATTCCTCGGCCCAGATGCGGCAATAAATCCCCGTCGAGGCCCCGTCGGCCACGGCCGCCACGCCCCGGATGGCATCGGTGGCACAGGCATCTTCCCATTCGCTCGGCGCATTGCCCATTTTGTGCGCCCACAACTCACGAATGGTGGGAACGAAGCGCCCGCTGTCGGGGGCGGTCCAGTCGATCGATTCACCGCGCGGAGCGTAATCGAAGATCGCACTCCAGGCATCGGCGATGGACCAGTCGTTGATCGACACGGCGCGGCGGGCGGGTCGGCCCTGCGGTTCGGCCGGCAACTCGGTGGAGAGGTCCAAAAGCCCGCTCCACGGTTGCGGTAATTCCTCGATTCCGGAGCCGCACAGGGTGGGTTCGCAGCCGGTGGTAAACCCCACGTGCATCAACCGCGCCGGCCCATGCGCGGTGGCCAGCAACTGAAGCGACCAGGCGACTCGCTGGTAGCGCTCATCCAGCCCCTCGCCATCGCTGCAGTGGATGATCACCGGGGGGCGGGCGAAAAATCGGCCGGTCAACCACAGGGCCACCAACTGGTAGACCGCGGCCAATCCCGCCGCGGCGGCCGCCGGGCCCGCACAGGGCACCGCTCGCACCCACTTCCGCGGCTCCCCTTCCCGATGGCGCGGTTCCGCCGGCGTCGCCGCGACCGTCGTCAGATGAACCAGGCGTGGCTTCGGCTCATGGGCGGGCAGCAGGGAGACGATGTTCACGGCCCCGTCGTCCGTGGCTTGATAGCCCAGCACCGCCACATCCAGCGGCACGGCATACCCGGCGGCGAGGGTATTCACTAAGCCCTCGATCAATTCGTCGGCCATGAAGCGAGCCGCGACTTCCTTGGGCAGGTCGCGGACCTCGGGGTCGCCGTCGGGGGTGAAGCGATGCGCGGGCCGAATTCGGGCGTCGTTCGCCATCCCGGCCGACAGCGCAATCACGATCACCAGGCAACCGGGTGGCAGTTCGGCAGTCGTACAGTCCATCGGGATTCCGGCTAGGGGGAGTCCGTGGAGCGCGGGCCGAAGCCGGCGCTCGCCGGACACATTCGCCCAGCGGTCCACCAGACCGCAGGCACAAACCAGGGGCGGCTAGCGCAGGTGCGGGGGCAACGTCGCCGTCGCCACAACCTGCGTGCCCACATTCAGCAATTTCAGCAGGCTCACCGCGTCCGCATTGAACGCCATGGCCTTGCACCCCAGCGGAGCCGAGATCCCCTTCACCTCGGCCATGTACCGCAACTTGTCCGGTAACTGGCTGGACATGGTGAACAGATCGCGGGCATACTCGTCGGGGAGCAGTTCATCGGTGGCCGGGAGAAAGACCGGCTGGGCATCGCGACCCGACAGGTGGCAATTGAACATCAGGACGTTGCCATCGGCCGTCGCCAGCGACTTCAGATCCTCAGCATAGGGCCGTGGGTCGCCGTCCACCGGCTCCCCGTCGGTCAGGTGAATCACGATCGGCGGGAAACTGCCCGGATGTGCGTCGATCCACTGCCGCACGATCCCCGTCACGTAGCTGATCGCTCCGCACATCGGGGTGCCAAACATTTCGGAGGGATCCGGCGGCCGATACCACACGGGGAAGGCAATCTCCTTGACGACCTCCGTCAACCCACCGGCCCCATCATCGACAAACTCCTTTTTCTGCCGCCGTTCGATCTCCAGCGGATTGTCATACAGCTCACTGATCGAAACCAGGTCGCGGCCTTCCAGGGCACCCCGAAACAAGGGTTTAATGATGGCGACACCGTTCGGGTCGGTGGTGTACCCAATCAGCCCGACATCGAAGTAGTTGCGGGGCTTGTCTTCCCCTTTCTCACAACTGGTAATCAGTTCCGCCAAGAAGCGGTTAATGGCCGTGGCAACCGTATCGAGCTTGGGCCGAGGGGTGCCCGCAATGCCATCTAGCATCGAATTCGATTGATCCACCAGAAAGATGATGCACCCCGGATTGGCCCGGTCGATTTGCATTTCGTATGGCACGGATGCGACTCCTTAGAGGGGAAACGAGGACGCCAAACTGTGGTTGAATTCCTGGGTCACTCCGGTGCAGTTCCACTCCGGCGGACCTGTTACTGCGGCTTCTCAAAGAGTGACCGGCACGCCGTCACTCCGTGGGACAGGCTTTGCAGGCGATCCCAAATGCGCGGCTCTTCGAGATTCCCATCGGGGGTTTTCAATTGGTTTATCTCCGCTGCCCGTGGCTTGCACTGGTTTTTTAACTCCTCGATCGATTTTCCCGACCATTTCGGCAAGCCGGGGCCGCTTCCCACCGCCGCGCGCGCCTCAGCATACACCCGGGCGGCCTTGCTCAACTCCGTGGGCTGAAGCTGCTTGGGCGTGTACTCCGTGGCAGCGGCGATCACCAAAGTGGTTTCCCCGGGATACTTCTCGGCCAGGTTGAACTCGTTGAGGCCGGTCACCTCCGCCGAAAGCGGGGTCCGCACCGGTTGCCCGTCGGCTCGCGGGAACGACTTGACCGTGACACGGCTGCGCGGCACCTTTTGGCCGTCCAGCAACACGAACTCGTCGAGAGCAACGACGCGGGGGATAAAGGCCTCGCAGAACTCCTGCACCTTCTCCCGTAGGCGGTCCCGGTCCTCGACCGGTGCTTGGTCGTAGTACACCTGCAGGCGCGCCAGCCAGTCCGCCGCGGCATCGGCCCGGGTGAACACCTCCGGCTCGGTCAAAAGCGCTAGCAACTGCTGCCGAGCGATCCACACCTCGGCCCGCCGGATGGCAAGCCGCGCATCCGCGACGACCCGGGCCGGTACTGCCACCCGGGCCTCCTCGAGCTGGGTCAGTTCCGCTTGCAGCAGCTGGACGTGTTCTCGTAGCGCCTGCAGGGCCCCCAAGGTTTTCCGGACCTCGGCACTCTCGCTGGCCGGAGGAAGCGGCAACTTCCTGTTCAGCACGGTCTGGAACGGATCGCGAGCCGATTCGGCCAGCTGATCGATGAGCCGCACCCGTGCCCGGAGGTTCCACGCCGCGACCTTGGTGCGATCCGAGAAGCGTGGCTCCTTCGTATAGTCCGCAATCAGCCCCGCGAACACCATCCAGACCTGAGCCGCGGCCTCGGCGCTGTCGACGCCGGTTAACGACTGGGTGAACCAGGATTCGATGGCTTTCTCCGCCCGGTTCAGGGCCATCTGGCTGACGTACCAGTCGCGATAGCGTTGGCGCAGGGCCCCGGTGTACTCCGGCCGCTCCGCACCCGAGAGAAACGTTTCCAAATCGGTCAGATTCGCCGTGCGGGCCGCAGCCGCCGTGGCCAGGGCGTTGCAATCGTCGTCGGTCACCCGATCGTCGGCGGTCAGCGAACGAAACTGCAGGGCGACAGCGACCGCCGTGCGAACCTCGTTGGCCCAGGTTTCGGCCCGACCCCGCAGGCCGGTCAGTTGGTCCCGGGTCGGCAGCCCCGCTTCGCTCGGAGCCGCTAGGGGGCTCGCCGCGTCGATCCGCACAACCCCCCGCACTTGCCAGGCGATGTACAGCATCACCGGCCCGGCCAGCAGAACGATCCGCGCACCGCTTTTCCAGCTCGACATCCCCATCACCTCTCCCGGCCTCCACGCCTCCGCAATCCGCCCGACCGACCGTTGCAACCTCGCGCCGGGGACCCTGAGCCGCGACGGCTTCGGCTCACCGATGCGAGCCACCCCGACCCGGTGAACCCCACGAACCATTCTAAGCCGGAACTCCCCCGATGCAAAAACATTCTCATGAAGACGTTACTAAACGTAACTACCGGCGTTACGCCACGTAACTGCGAACGCGGGGTTACTTCAGCTTCCCGAACACCACGGCACCCGCGATCCCGGCGGCGACGACGAGCCCACCGAGTACCGCGAGGAGCCAGCGGGGCAGGCCGCGGTCTCGGCGCGGGCGGCGGTAAATCGATTGGCTCGCACCACTTGTCAGCTGCGAGTCGATCAGGAACTCGGTCGTCTCAGCGAGCGGTTGCTCTGAAACCGGCGGGGGCCACTCCGCCGCGGGCTGGCTCGGATCCTGGAGCGGTTCGCTCAGTCGCGCTTCCACCTCCGGGAGAAGACGCCCCTGTTGGCAGTCGCGCACGACATACCAGTGAAACTTCGGCGGCACATGGTCGCGGAGGAAGAGCAACTGAAATTCGGCCCGGTAACGGTCCTCGCAGCTTTGGGAAAGATCGAGCCACTGGGTAACCGCCGTCCGTGCTGTGAAGTAGTCCGTGGTCACAGGGTAACAGGCCCGGAACGCGGCCAGAAACGGCGCGAGCTTCTGCTGGTCGGCCGGCAACTCGAGCAAGTGGAAGCCGTGCTGCACATAAAGCCGACGCAGCCCCCCAAGGGGATCCAATCCGAACGCCCGGTAAGCCCCGAGCAACTCCCCCGCTGCCAACTTGGCGGCCTGCGGCGGGTTGGCATGCACCGCCAGCAGTGTCCGGGCCGCCGTGAGCTTGCCGGCTCCGCCCTCGGGGAGCACCGTTTGCAGGGAAAGGCCGGCCGCCGTGAGTGCCTCGGCCGCCTGCTGCAACTGCCCGAATACCCGGGTTTCCCATTCATCACCTTCCAGCAACTTCGCAGACAGCACATTCAGATAGTTGGCCCAGAGGGTCGTTGCGGCCGGGTGGTCCCGAAAGTGGGTGAGCAGCTGGGCCAGGTGATTGTCGCGAAGGAGGAAACCGGACCACTCGGGGGTTCGGACTCCGTAGATGTCGTGGCGCGACAGGAGGTTCACCCAGTCGCTCGGGTCGATGCGGTCCGCGGCCGCGGTGATGAGGCGACTCAGGAAGCCGACGCAGGCCGGCTCCAGCGGTTCGAGCAGCCCATCGAGCAACTCCGGCCGGGTGGCGAGGAACGGTCGAGCCTGTTCGGCATAGCTCACCAGGACATCAACTGGTGCCGTGTGCAGGTAGCGCCGAACCTGCTGCCGCATTGGCTCGCGGAACGGCCGGGTGGGTTCGATCAGCCAGTTGGTGTCGTCCGACCCGAGCACGGCCAGGCAGGTGTAGCCGCGGCATTCGGCCGGCATGTGGGGATCGAGCAGCCAATCCAGCTCGTCGGGGCCGACCGGTGCCAGCAGTTGATGATCCGGCCACACGCCGGCCTCCAGGCAGGCCATGCGCAAGCGCTGCCGCGTCGCCGGTGTGGGAAGGTGCACGGCATACTTGAGGGTCTTGTGGGTCTGAGTCTTGAGGAGATCCGGGGAGCAGGCCTCGCGCACCACGGTCCACCACGAATCCCAACCCGCCAGGTCGTCGGCCCGCAAGGCGTGGATCGCCGCCCGCCGGAACTGATCCAGCCGATCGGCTTTGGTGAGCCAGTGGGCAAAGGCACGGCGAACTCGGGCATCGCTGCGGGCCGCTTTGCGGATCATCGGCCACAGTTGGTCCTCGGCCTGGGCCAAGGCGGCGGCTCCGCGCGGATCCGCTTGCAGAACGAGCGCGTCGTCGATCGTCGGGTGCCCCCGGTCGAGTTCCCGCAGTGCCCGGGCCAGGCGAATCGTGTCGGCGACCTCGGTCAGAGCGTCGGCATCGGTACTGATCCAGCGGTGAACCCGCTCCAAGAGTTCCCAGTCGCCGGCGGCCGCAAGGTCGATCAGGGCAGGCAAGCCCCGGGGCAGGGCCGCGGTGAGTTCGGGGGATGACCGCTCCGGGGAAAGGGTGTCCAGCCCGTAGCCGCGAATCGTGGTCAAGTCGGTGCCGAGTGCTTTGCGTGGCACACCAAAATAGGTTCCGACCACGGTAGCGAGTTTGTAGTCGCGCAGGCCTTTGTGGTACGGCTCGAAGGTGGAAAACGTCAGGTTGGCGGTCCAGCTGGGCGGGAGGATCCGAACGGCCGCGTAGAGCAGCATGGCCACCAGGCCCGGTTCCGCATGAACGTAGAGCTGGTTGCGACCATCGGCGGAATCGAGTGTCAGGAGCAGCGCGTGAAGCATCCGGGCAACGAGATCCCGGCGAGCGGCGGTGTCGGTTCGCAACCGCGGCGGACAAACCAGCCGCGCCACGTCTTCAGGCCCCGGGTAATCGTGAACCAGAAACTGGGTGAGCGCCGCATCCGAGATGGCCGTGCCCACGGGAAGCGGAGCTTGCGGGAGGTGTTGCGGTGCTCCCGGGCGATAATCGGTGACCCAGCCGGGAGCATCCCAGGTTCGCAGAACGGCAGCGGGATCAACGGCGGCCGGCAAATGGATCAGATGGGTGAAGTACGAACGGTCCCGATTCATGGTGTCCTTTTCCAGGTACACCGAGTGGGCGACCCACACACCCGATTCGGGGTGGCGGGTGCGGGCCAGTCGCCGGGGCGTGTTGGCTTTGGCCGGGCGCAGGGGCCACAGTTCCAGGGGCAACTCGTAGCTGGGGTATTCCAGCGCGTGGCGGATAGCGGAGTCGGTAGCGGGCACCGAGGCAGCCCGGATGCTGTAGCCGGGCGAACCCAGCACGCTGTCCGCCGTCGCACAATGCGTGACATAGAACTGATCGCCGGTCGGCCGGTGGACTTCGTCGGACACCAGACCATTCCTCCTGCAACTTGCGGCCCCGCGCACCGGCCCCTAACCTGTCACGGTCACGGGTCCGAGAGGAAGCGGTGGACCGTAGAGCGTGGTCCACCCCAGATCGACCGCCGCCCACACAGTGACGAAAACGCGGTCAACACCCGGTGGCACCGCGACCACCCGCTGCCCCCCCGCCCGGGTGTAATCCTCGTAGCGGCAGGGCAACAGGTTGTACGGATCGGCTTCGGTCGGTTCGCTGAGGTGCCGGTGGCTATCGATGCCGACCAGGCACGCGGACACCAGCCCGTGTGCGGCCCAGATCCAGCTGACGGCCACCGTGGTGGCTCGCCCCGTGGTCAGAACCCGGATTGGCGGTTGACCCGGTTGCAACCGGGCCTCCGCTTCGAGCCGGGCGCACACCCGCCGAGCGATCGCCTGTTTCACCGGGGGATCAACCGCCGCGTGATTCTCCCGCAGGAACCGGAGATCCTCCTCGCTCGGCAGGCGGTCGGGCCCGGCGAGCTTCTCGGTAATGGCCTTGACGCGATCCGCCTGGGCGAGCCGTTCAGTCAGTTCGGGCATCCGTTGCGTCAGCGGCGGGTAATTCCGGAGCAACTCGGCGTGGGCCGCGTAGAGTTTTCGCAGCTGAAGCAGGTCGCGGGCGTCCAGAGCCTTTTGCAGGGCCGCCCAGGCCGTGATGCGGTTGAAGGCCAAGGTCAGCCGGCCCCGGAGTTCCTCGGTATCGCGGCGACCCTGCAACAGAGCCTTGTGACGATTCCAGAGTTTCAGCCAGCGGCGATCCTGAGCATCCGGTTGGGGATGGTTCCGGTGAATCTGGGCGAACTCATCCAGGGCCTTGCGGCGGCGGCCGGCAGCGGCGGCCTCGGCCGCGAGTGCCGGATCGAACCGATCCAGGCGGGCCAGCAACTCGAGGTTGGCAGCGCGGATCGCATCCACCGCGGCAGCGATTTTCCGATCCGAAGGCGGTTTCTCCTCTACCGCGGCCCGGAGAGCGGTCAGCAGCTCCACGGACTTGACGCCCAGCTTCACCCGAGCCACATACGGATGATCGTAGTTGCCCAGGGCGCGGGCGGCCTCCACGACGGCGAGTTCCGAGCCAACCCCCGCGTCCGCCGCTTCAATCGCTCGTTTCAGGGCAGCAACCTTGTTGACGCGCTCCCGAGCGGCATTGACACTGGCGTGGTACTGGTTGGCTTCGGCGCAGCCCAGCAGCGCGCGCCCGTCGCCCCAGACAGCGAGCCGGGCCGAGTCGTTGGCATAATTCACCGCGGAGGGGATCGCGGCCAATTTCGCCAGCACCGGGGCCCAGCGCAGGGCCTGTTCGCCTCGCAGACGCTGGTTGCGGGTCAGCGCGGGGTGCCCGCCGACCGCCAGCACCCGCTCCCAGGCCGCCGCCAGCTCCCGCTCGGTTGCACGACCCGAGTCGTGAAGCCGCACGAAGGCCGTCATCGCATCGAGCCGTTTCTCCCAGCTGCGGGCGGCGCGTTCGTACTCCTCGGCTTCGGGAATGCCCGTGACCTTGAAGCCGTCCGACTTCCACAGCGAAACCAGTTTGCGACCATCACCCGGCGCAGCAACCGCCGCCCGGAGCTGATCGAGGATCGCAACCTGAGCGACCGCGGCCTCGGCCTCGGTAAGGAGCTGACGATCGACCCAACCCTCCAGTAAGGGCTTTTGGAAGGCCGCCTTCACGTCGCGGGGGCTTTTGGCGGCCAGCGCCTTCAGCACGGCGTCCCGACAACTCACCCGGCGGGCCGCGTCCGTGGCGATGAGTTTCAGATCAGGGGGAAGTTGCTTGCCGGCTCGGGACAGGGACTCGGCTTCCTGGGCGATGGCCGGGTAATCCTTGCAAGTTGCGCGGCACAACTCGCGGAGCCGACCCAGGGGATCGCTCGCGGCTGCCAGGTCCGGAGGAATGGCCCGGCCGCTATCGGTCAGGCGTTTGGTCTCGGCCGCAATTGCGGACCAGTCGCGGGTCGGGGCACTGATGAGTTTCCGCAACCGATCATACGGATCCAAATTGAACGGGGGAATCCGTTCGAAGGGCTGGTCGAGGCAGGCGCGCAGTTGGCGAGCCCAATCGCGGACCTCCGAGTCCGGCGAGCGGAGCAGTTCGGGCCACAGGGCTGAGTTCGCCGGTGCCGTCATGTCCTGCGGGGTGAACAGCAAGTTCTCGTTTTCCGTCTTCAGCACAAACCGGGTGTAGAGCGTGGGGTCGGCCACACAGGCGCGCAAGGCGATGAGGATGACCCAGGCGGCGAAATGATCCAGATGCAATCCGAGCTTCTGCGTGGGCCGGGCCGGGTGCTGGTACGCCGGCTTGCCAAATTCGAGTTGTTCGAGCTTCGGCAGCGGCGGCCGGGGGTCCAGAGCCGGAACACACATGCCGTCATAGTCCACCAGAACGAGCTTGTTGCCCACGACCAGGACGTTATCGTGTTGCAAGTCGCCGTGCGCGATCTGAACCTGTTGAATCTCCTGCACGAGCTTGACCCAGGCCTCGGCCATCGCCCGCACGGCGGCTAGGTCCGGGGAGCGGCGGGTCATGGTCTCGCGGAGCCACTCCCCCAGCGACTGGCCCTTCACCCAGTCCATGGTGAGGGTGGGGAACCAGCCTTTGCCCACGCGAATCCCCTCGGTGTGGTACTGGAATTTGACCAGGGTCGAGGGCTTTCGCGGGCCGAGGGAATTGAGATAATCGGAAACGGCCTGGTAGCGACTGGCTCGATCGGCATTGGGGAAATTGAACAGCTTCAGGGCGATGGTGCCTTTGGGGCCGGTCAGTTTGTAGACGCCGGCGAAGGCCCCAGCCCGGGCGCGCGGCACCCCCATGGGGCTGCGCTCGGCCTGGCTCGCTTTCAGGTCCGGATCCTGGAACGCCGTGTCCGGGTTCTGAAGCGCGTCCTTGTAATCACACTGATTCGGCCAGCTGGGCATCGCCGAGGTCCGGGGTTCTTGATCCTGGGGTGGAAACTCTTCACGGTCGCGGGGCCAACGGGGGCCGGGCGCGGTCGTCCGCCGCCTGCCGCGTCACGACCGATTCTTCACCGACGGCTCGGGGGCGAACACTTCGTAACCATACATGTGTAACAGCCAGATAATTGGCTCGGCGACGCCGTAGGGAATGATCGCCGAACGTCGCGCCAGATCCTTGACGCCCAGTTCGCGTTCTATCAGGTTCACCGAGCTTATGGGAAAGAACATTAATCGGGGGCCGAAGTAACCCTCGATGATTTGGCGCACGTCCACCCCGGGAAACATTATCGGGAGCATTTGCTCGACCAACTGGCTGCGCTCGCGGATCAGGGCCAGGGTGGTTTCGCGGGGGTTGGCTGGGGTCAATTCGCGCAGCAGGGAGCGGATGAACGCCACGGACTGCCCACTGATGGGGTTTTCCGTCAGCAACAAGTCGAATTTGGGAATGCACACGGCGACCGGCACCGGGATCACTTGGCCGACGGGCACCTGCCGGTGTTTGCGCATCTCGGCCAGGAACTCGTCGAGCATGCTGAGCTGCTCCTCGAGCGTGACCTTGGCCTCGTCGCCGTACAGCTGCGTGGGGTCCAGAAACAGCAGGAACCCATCCATGCGGACGGCGGTCGCTTTCAACTGGTTCACGTCCACATCGCGGTTGACCAGTTCCCCCGAGTAGTCGAACAAATTCACCAGCGCGCGATTCGGGCCGTTGGGGTCGGTGTCGGTGACGTGAACAAGAATGGGGTTGGGTAAGGTGCGGTCGGTCGCGCCGGCTTGGCCCCTCAGATTCAGGATCAGGTGGATAAATTGCTCGAAGCGTCGTTCGGCTTCGCCCTCGTTGGTGGAGCGAACGGGTTGGAGGGTGGCCACCGTTGGGGCCGTGCGCTTGCGAATCCGGTCGTAGGCGGTGGCCAGCATGTGCGTCTTGCCGCTGGAGCGCACCCCGACAGCCGGGAAACACAACCGGGGGACGCTGAGGTAACTCTTGCGGAAGCGCAGGCCACACTGGGAGCAAAGAACTTCCGGTTCGTGCGGTTCCTCGGGTTCGGCGAGCTTCGGGGCCGGCGTTTTGCGGCGGCGCGGCAGAGGGCTTGCTTCCTCCGCTGGGTTGCGCCGGGTACCGGTTCGTTCGACTTCGAGCGTATTCAAGCGAAAGCAGCGGGGGCAGGTTCGGGCTGCTTGGCGCATGGCGGCTCGCTGGTCTCGGCGGGCCAGCCAATACGGCGCGAGGGTGAGGGCCAAAAGCCCCACGGCGACGAGGCTGCGCAGGGTCGCCAGCGCAAGGGCGCGCCCGGCCGCGCTGCCTTCCAGACGTTCGAGCCGCGCCGTTTCTTCTGCGAGCCGGGCCCGTTGATCGTCCGCATCTTGCGCCAGACGGACGGCCAGGCGGGTCTCGGTCAGCACCCCGCGGAGTCGATCGTAGATCTCGGTTTCGGCTTGCCGAACCGTCATCTCGACGGTTCCGCCCGGCGCAGCGACCATCTTCGCCCAGCCATCGACAACGCTGTGCCATTTCTGGTTCGCCAGGGTCGTGGCCGTGGCAGCCGAGTCGCTGGCCTCCTTCACGGCCCGGGTCAGCTCCGCGTGCTCGCGTTCCACCCAGGGTTGCGAATCAATCCGCTGCGGGCCGCCACAACCGGATAGGGCACACACGGTCCCCAGCAGCGTCGCGGCAACGGCCCGCTGCGCCCGACGAATGGCCAGTCGCCGCTCCTGGAGCCGCAGCCGCCAGGCGATCACACCCACCACCGCCGCCCAGGCGACCAGCAGCGCATCGCTTACGGTGAGCTGAAACCCAACGGGGGAGCCGGATTCGAAGCCGAAGCCAAAGTCGGCTTGGCGGTGCTCCGCGTACTGCCGGAAGGCCACCCGGTGGCGATACACGGCCGCCCATTCCTTCTGAACAGCCTCCCGTTTGAGAGTGGCCTTGGCAGCCAGCGCCACGAGACGATTCCGCAAGGCCTGATAATCCTGGTTCCAAACGGGGGCCAGTTCCCGAAGCACCGCGGTGGGGTCCCGAAAGTGACCAACGGATAAGCCTTTCTCGCGCGGGGGAGCCATCAGATCGGCTTCGGTACTGGCCGCATCCTGGCGGGCCAGTTGCGTGAGCCATTCCAGCCGCAAGGCCGTCAGTTGCTCAGCCGGGGGGGAATCGCTTTGGGCCTGGCTGACGCCGGGTCGGGCGACGACCACGAGCACGGCCACAATTACCCCAATCCACAGGGAACGGCGCGGTGCACGCGACACGCCTGGCACCGCCAGGAGGCAACAGACAAGCTCAGGCATGACGAATTGCACCGGGAAAGGCAAGCGTCCCACAAAACTAGCCTAAATGGCGACTTCCCCATCTGCAAGGGGCGGGAGTTGCCCGAATGGGTTACCCGGAGCGGAACGGCCACTGCGAATGATGTGCCGGCTGAGGATTGAAACGGTTTTTGGAGTCGCGGCGTGGCGAAGCCATTACCATTAGCAACTTCGCCACGGGGCACCGGGCTGAGTTGCGGCTACTTGCGGCGGCGGAACCGACGCTTGGTGAGCTTCATTGTCACCGTGGTATCGGTGATTTCCACTTTTTCGTGACAATGAAGGCAAACCGGGTAATGGGCGATGACCGGTGCGTAGCGGCAGCCGCGGATTTCGGCCCGCTGAACGGGTACTTCCTGGGGATCGAATGAAAACATCTGGCCACAGCGCGGGCACAGCACCTGGCGAAGCACCTTCGAATTCCTTGTGCTCGGTGTCATGGAGCCACCCAGTACCACGGGAAATTCAGCGAACGGGCACAGATTCACCCCGCCTCCCATTCTCTAAACGGAAACGCTCGGCCGTTGGAGACTGACAAGCGCGGTTCTCCCGACCAAAATTCCGTAATTCGTCGTCCGACCCGCTCCGCCCTCATGATGAGACACTCATGAGAGGATTGCCCAGACTGCTGACGGTGCACTGCCCAGGAGGTACACTCGCCACGATCCGGAGAGGTTATTCGAGCAGTTGTCTTTTTCCCCACTCCCTGGAGGTGGATCATGATGGGACGTGGCAACCGCTTCCCCCCCGCCGTGGCCGCGACGTTCGTTGTTGTAGCTAGCTTGGGCCTGGCCCGAACCAGCCAGGGCGACGACTGGCCCCAGTTCCGCGGTCCGTACACGGATAACACGGTCACGGGGTTCACTGTCCCCTCGACGTGGCCGGCTTCGCTCAAGGAAAAGTGGAAAGTCCCGGTGGGCGACGGGCTTGCAGCGCCGGCTCTGGTGGGCGACAAAATCTACACCTTCACCCGTCAAGGCGGCGAGGAGGTCACGCTGTGCTTGGAGGCTGCCACGGGAAAGGAGGTCTGGAAGGACAGCTACGCCGCCGAGGCGGTCGGCGGTGCGGCGGCTCGCTTCCCAGTCCGGGGGCCCCGGAGTTCGCCCGCCGTTCGAGATGGCAAGGTGTGCACCTTCGGGGTCAGCGGCGTGCTCTCGTGCCTGGACGCCGGCAGCGGCAAGGTCGTCTGGCGGAAAACGACCAAGGGCCGCCCCACCTTCTACACCTCGCAATCGCCCGTCATCACCGAGGGGCTGTGCATCCTTCACGTCGGCGGCCCCGAAGGCCCCCGCGGGAAAGGCGAGCTGACGGCCTACGAACTGGCGACCGGTGAGGTGAAATGGAAATGGGCCGGTGATGCGCCCAGCTACGGCTCCCCGGTGGTTGCGACCCTCGCCGACACCAAACAAGTCGTGGTCCTCACCAGCGCAAACCTGATTGGCGTTGCCCTGGCCGACGGCAAACTCCTCTGGTCCACCCCCCTGAATCAGGGCCGCTACCAAACTGCGACCCCAATCGTCATGGGCAATACCGTGATCTGCACGGGAGTCGCCTTCACAATCGAAAAGTCCGGCGCCACCTTCACCACACGGCAAGCGTGGAAGGGCCAGGCCCCGCATCAATACAACACACCGGTCCTCAAGGAGGGAATCCTCTACGGCCTGATGGGCACGGGCCGCACCAGCACGATCTACGCCCAGGACGCCACGTCGGGCAAGGTGCTCTGGGAAGATCCCGTCAACCGGGGCGAAGGCGGCTCCATCCTGAACGCCGGATCGGTTCTGATCGGGCTGGGCACCGATCTGAACCTGGTGGTCTTCAAGCCCGATAAGCAAGAATTCAAGGAGGTCGCCAAGTACAAGGTGGGTGAAGGCCCCGCGTGGGCCGGACCGATCCTGGCTGGCAAGCACATTTACATCAAGGACAAGGATTCGCTGATTCTGTGGAGTCTCGAGTGAACGCTCTTCCCCGAGGCGGCTCCCGATTGTCGCTGTCTCCTCACGCTCCGGTTGCCGTTTCACTCGCCTGGACCGCCCTCGGGCCAGCCCCCCGGCGGGGGTCAGCCCCCGGGGCAGGGCGGCAAGGGCGGCAAAGGCGGCGACGTCAAGGGCGGCAAAGGCGGATTCGGCCGATTCCCGGGGCAACCCGGGGGACCCGGCGGACTGGGCGGTGGCCCACCCCCTAAGGGCGGTGGCCCACCCCCTAAGAAGGATCCCCCAGGGCTGTGGTCAAGGGAATGAAGATGGGTGATGGCAATCGTGGCCAGCGGAGCGGGAGGGATTCGAACCCTCGATACGGTTTCCCGTATACAGCATTTCCAGTGCTGCCTCTTCAACCACTCGAGCACCGCTCCGGGGTTCACCCTCATCCTGGTAGCGGACACGCGGTACGTG
>Ga0272446_1000865_pt1 | contig 46084 bp, 33 predicted proteins | sample YNPCB0061_FD_194587 | JGI IMG/M metagenome (GOLD analysis project Ga0272446, IMG submission 194587) | Hot spring microbial mat communities from Yellowstone National Park, WY, United States - YNP-CB-006-1 | ecosystem: Environmental > Aquatic > Thermal springs > Hot (42-90C) > Sediment | place...
AACACTCACTCTCAAAGAACGTGAATGGGAATGTGAGCATTGTCATTCACACCATGACCGCGACATGAATGCCGCCATAAACCTGCGGAATCTCGCCACGCCGGAATCATCGTAAAATTCACTGTTTCAAAGAACTTTTCTACCCGTGGCTAACGGGAAAGTAACGCCTGTCAGATATGAATACTCAATAGAGGTTCAGGGCAGGAACTAAGCGAAGTGTTCACTTTTGTTCACTTTTTAGATAGCAGCGCGAAAATCCTACAAACAGTGGGAAGAAAACGGCATTGCTCCCCAGATAGTGTTTGAATTTTTGTCCGACAGCAACACCCCTGCCGAAATGGCACACAAAGCCATGTTCTTCGACCGCTACGGCGTACAAGAATACTACATCTATGACATTGAACATCACACGCTGGGCGGTTTTGTACGCTATAACGAAGACGATGACCACTTGGAAGAAATTCCCGGTGCTGCGCTTGAGAACTGGCGCAGCCCACGCTTGGGAATCGTGTTGGATATGACTTCCGGCACGTTGGTCATTCGCAAGCCCGATGGAACGCCGTTTCTCAGCTATGAGGAATATGTACACATCGAACGCCTCTTAGACGAAACGCGCTCCGAACTGAGCGAAACACGCTCCGAACTTGACACAACAAGAAATCAACTTCATGCCAGCGAGCAACGCGCCAGCGAACTCGCGGCAAAACTCCGCGCTATGGGCATCAATCCCGATGAATAACGTGCGGATACATGAAGAGGGAAGAGGATACAATGTAACGCAACCTCCAGCTATGATGCAAATAACAGAGCTCGTGCAGACCATTGTGCGCTCACGGCTGCGCGAAGGGGCAATTGCGCTGGATGCTACGGTGGGCAACGGCATGGATACGCTCTTTTTAGCCGAATGTGTGGGCAAAACGGGCATGGTCTTTGGCTGCGATATTCAGCCTTTGGAGGACGCTCAACAACTCATAACAAACCACAACTGCGCTGCACACGTGCATTTACGCCAAATGAGCCATGAAGACCTTCGCAGCCTTGTTCCAGAGAAGTTTCACGGACATCTTGCCGCAGTAATGTTCAATCTCGGCTACAAACCTCACGCCGATAAAACGCTTATCACGCACACCGCCTCAACTCTCGCGGCACTGGAAGCAGCAACCGCGCTGCTTGCGCCAAACGGCATCATGAGCGTTGTGTGCTATACAGGTCATGCAGGCGGCAGCGAAGAACGCGACGGCGTGGTTACGTGGGCTGCACAGTTAGAAAAATCCATCTGGCAGATATATCATCTTCAAACACTCAACCAGCACCACGCACCAGAAGCTCTCATGTTCTACAAACGTCGGTAACGACAACGGCGACAACAACGGTAACGATAGTCGGTAACGATAGATATGATGGACATGATAGATAGCATTAAATTCGGTGTGCTTCAGTCCTGCTCTTCTTCTGTTGCTCTTGCTTCATCAGGGGCAGTTGTTGGTGTGTGGGGATTAGGCGTTTGCACCAGTGGCAATGCAATCGTAAACCGCAACCCTCCGCCCTGCTCTTGCGAACGCAATTCGGCTTTAATAGTGCCTTGGTGCAGTTCCACCAATCCTTTGGCAATAGACAGTCCAAGCCCCGTGCCGCCTTTGCTGACCTCACCAATACGAATTTCTGTGGCACCACTGCCGTCGGGCGCAAGCCGATAAAATTTTTCAAACAGGCGCGGGACAAGGTGCGGCGGTACACCGGGTCCGTTGTCGGCAATCACGATAAGAAGCGATGTGGCAGTGCGCTTCACTTCTATATCTATACGAGTTCGAGGCGGTGTGTATAGTGCGGCGTTGTGCAAGAGTTTCAGCAAAACGTGCTCCATCAGCACTTCATCCATCTTCACCAAAGGAAAGGCTTCGGGAATACTGACCACAACGGTATGCTGGGCAAGTTCATCGGCAAGATGCTTGACAACACAGCGGATAAGTTCCTCGACATCGCACCAATCCGCGCTTACCTCCACGTTGCCCGACTCCAAATTCGTCATCATAATCAAATTGTCCACCAAACGGTTCATGCGTTTTGTGGCATTCTGAATTTCACGGTTGAGTGCCAGCCGCAGCTCAGGATTTGCCGCCGTATCACCGTCGGCAAGCGCGGAAGCTGCTTCATTCATTGCCGCAAGCGGTGCACGCAAATCCGCAGCAATGGTGTTCAAGAGTGTTGTGGTTAGTCGTTCGGATTGAGCAGCGAACTCCGCTTCTTTCGCCTCGGCGTTCAGCATCTCGCGTTCAAGCGCAGATGCCGTCTGGCTGACAAAACTTTCCAGCAGCGTTTGCTGGTCAATCGTCAGGGGCGTGCTTTGAGCGTTGAACTTCAACCCCATCACCCCAATAATGCCGCGCGGAGAAATCATGGGAACATAATAGCCTTCCGAACCGGGCAGAGTCTCGGTAAAACGCCCCGCGTGTTTTTTGTTTTGAAATACCCACACAGCAACTTGCGCTTCGCGCAAATTCGGCTTGAATGAACTCACGCGCAGCGCGTTGGGGTCAAGTTCTGGCAAGGTGTTGCTGTGGTCATGCTCTTTGGGCAGAAAAATTGCCGTGTCGGCGTTGAACGTGTCTTCAATGTGTTGCATCGCCACGTTTAGCACGTCGTCCTTCGTAACCGCGCCAGAAAGGTCTTTGGCGAGCGTTTGCAGTGCCGAAGCACGCTCTTCGCGCATGCGCACGGCACGTTCTTGAATGCGGACGCGGCTGGTGAGCGTTCCAGCAATCACGGCCATCATCATGTATAATGCAAAGAGCAGCGCGTCCTCAATTTTGGCGATTTCCAAGGTGAACTGCGGCGGAATAAAAAAGTAATTCCAGAACAGCGCGCTCACAATCGAAGCAACCACCACAGGGCCACGCCCAAAACGCAGTGCCATCAGCATCGAAGAAAAAATCAGCACAATGCCAACCGTTTCATAGCTGATGACCTTTGCCGAGTACGCAATAAAGCAGATGAATCCTACCAGTGCCGTAAGTTCAAGCGTGATAAGGTACTGTCCGAAGTCTGAGCGCACCTCTGGCAAAACGCTTGGCGGCTCTTGGGTAACGCTTTCTTTGCTGGGTTCGACACGCACCACATACACGTCTATTGTGCCGCTTTCTTGGATGAGCCTATCGACGACGTTGCCACCCGAAAAGGCATTGCGAAACCGCTGCCACAGGCTTTGTTTGGGCGGTTTGCCTATCACAATTTGCGAGACATTTTCGCGCCGCGCCACGCGCAAAATAGCATCCACGATGTCGTCATCGGTGGTAGAGACAATCTCGGCACCAAGTTCACGGGCAAGGTCTAAGTGCTTGGTCACGCGAGCTTGGGCTTCAGGCGGCAAGGGTTTCGAGGTTTCTACCGACAGCGCAATCCACGAAGCGTCCATTGTGTACGCCATACGGCGCGTCCAGCGCACCAGTGGCTCAGAAAAAGGGCTTGGACTGACCGCAACCATCAAGCGTTCGCCTGTTTTCCACGTGGTTTCAATGTGCTGTTCTTGTTTGTAGTCGCGCAGTTCTTGGTCAACGCGCTCGGCAGTAAGCCGTAAAGCCATTTCTCGCAGCGCAGTTACATTTCCTTTGCGGAACACTGTGTTTGCTTTGCGTTCATTTTCTTCGGCGGTACATTCGGGATAAATATTGCCTGCATGCAAGCGTTCAAGAAGCTCGTCGGGCGAAATGTCCACCAATTCTATTGCATCGGCTTCTTCGACCACCGAATCTGGCACTGTGCAGCTAACCTCGATGCCCGTTATCTGACGAGCAGTGTCGGTGCGGCTTTCTACCTCAAACACATTCAAGGTGGTATAAACATCAATGCCGTGTGCAAGCAGTTCCTGCACGTCGTGAAAACGTTTAGCATGGCGGCAGTGTTTGGTGTTGGTGTGCGCGAGTTCATCAATGAGTGCTAATGCGGGTTTGCGGCGGAGAATTTCGTCAATGTCCACCTCGCGGTATGTTTTGCCACGCTCTTCGATTTCCTTCATTGGTACGATGGGCAGCCCTTCTAACAACACTTCTGTTTCGGCTCGATTGTGCGTATTCACATATCCTACAACGATTTCTTCGCCTTCACTAGCGCGGTCGCGTGCTTCTTGCAGCATAGCATAGGTTTTGCCCACACCAGCACACATGCCCAGAAAAATTTTGAGTTTCCCACGGCTGGGTGTTCCTTGTTCAGTAGCTTGGAGCAAAACGCTCTCGGAAGGTTGTTCCAACGCGGCAGACATCGAAGATGCTTCCATGAAGTTCGAGACTTTGTGAGACAAGAATGGTTAGCAAACACGTACAACCAAATACGCACTCGATAGTTTCTGCAAAGCTAACACCGAATCACCCTGAATTCCAAACATGTGGCTATGCTGACTTAACGCAGTACCTGAGTCAGGCAGCGCGATGGCGTTTTTCGTCCGTAACGTCCGTAAGTTGTGTGCGTCTGCTTTGTTCTATTGTTCTATTGCTGTACGAGACTGGGCATACAACAAGTACAGTGTCCACAGCAGAATTGATTTTTTTGTTGTTGAAACGCCACAGTCTGCGTAACTTTGCCCCCTGTAAATTCTTGAAAATTGTTGAGCGTTCTTACTTGGGATTCTCACAACAGTACAGAACAAGGGGTTGCAACTCTTTGTTTCATCAAGTCTTGTATAGCAAGATTGTACAGCAAGAAAGCGTGTGCCCTTGCTCAAAAAAATACCATGTTGCGAACGCACTACTTACTAATGAAGTCTTACTAAAAAGTTTGCAACTGGCTTACCTAATTACGTGCATATGTCGTGGATTGAAGCCGTTGGTGCGGTGGTGAGTATTGTGGGAGTTTGGCTAACGATTCGAGCAAGCGTGTGGTGCTGGCTTATGACCATCGGCGGTGCAAGCATATATACGGTGGTATTTTTTCAGGAGCATCTGTACGCAAGTGCCGCTTTACAAATAGTCTATGCTCTGCTTGGTCTCTACGGCTGGTACATGTGGATGACGGACATTCATACACAGACAAAGGACACTGCTACAACCGATACTCTTGCAGACACTTGCTCTGACAGTGTGCAATTACGCGCCACAGCACCGCAACAGCCGTTAGTGCGCTCTATGCCCACGCTCACATTGCTGGGCTTGCTCTGCGGTGTAATAACAGTTTCTGTACTGGTTTCGGTCGCACTCGTCCGCATAACGCAGGCAGAGTTTGCCATAGCTGACACGTGTTTGTCGGGCATAAGCCTTCTTGCGACATGGATGACCGCCCGCAAATACGCTGAAAACTGGCTTCTTTGGATAGGAGCAGATGTATGCTACGTGCTTCTTTTTGGTGCAAAATCCTTGTGGCTGACCGTCGTACTATATGCTGTTCTTTCTGTTATGGCAGTCATGGGCTACCAACAATGGATGCAATACCAGCGAGCCGCATCAGCCGCCGCCTCGCTGCACTAACGTTTTGAAGTTCTGCTTTTTCCCGCACTTCGCTCTTAAACTCTTTGCGTAGTGAAGGGAGTCCATAACTCACTGACCACTCACAAATCTACAAACATGTATGGCGCGTTGATGCACTTTGATTGACTGATTTGCACTACTGTATCTCCCAATGGAGATTGTCCGTTCACTTGTTCAAACATCCATGAAAACTTCGTTTTCGCGAGTCGTACGTCCGTATCGTGCCGCGGCGTTCTACGCTTCGGTTGCAGGCATGATGCTTGGTGTGGTTTGTCATGCTGCCTTTGCACAAGCACCACAGAGTTCTTCGACCACAAAAGCTAACGCAGCAGTTCCACCACCGCCTGCTCCTACCTTCAGCGTTACCACACAATCGGTTACCTTAGTAACCAACGGCACACTCTACGGCACATTGGAAATGCCAGTGTCCATGACTCCCGTACCGGTGGTGCTGGTGCTTGCGGGGGCAATTCCGATTGACCGTAATGGCAACTCCCACCTGTATCCTGATTCCACGAACACTATCAAACTCCTTGCCAATGAGCTTGCCAAACAAGGCGTGGCAACACTACGCTATGACAAACGCGGCGTGGCGCAAAGCAAGTGGTCGTTGAACGATGAAAGCGATTTAACAGTCGAAATCTATGTCAATGATGCTGTTGCGTGGGGTAAAAAACTTCTCGAAGACAAACGATTTTCTTCGCTCATCGTCTTGGGCTACGCTGAATCCTCGCTTGTGGCTATGCTTGCGGCCAAACAACTCAATGCCGACGGCTTTGTGTGTATTGCTGGCACAAACCGCTCCATGCAAGACTTGATGATGGAAAAAGCACGCGGCAATTTCCCCGCCCCTCTCATCAAACAAACCGAACAAATTGTAGCATTGCTCGAACGCGGCAAAACTACGGACTCTGTGCCAACCATTCTGTACCCCATTTTTCGCCCAAGCGTTCAACCATACATGATTTCCATGTTTCGCTATCAGCCAGCAAAAGAGTTCGCCAAACTTCAAATGCCTATTCTTGTTACAAGCGGCTCTAAAGACTACCAAGTGCTACCCGATGAATCAAAATCTCTTGCCCAAGCCAATGCCAACGCCAAATTCGTCGTCATTGAAGGCATGAGCGGCCAACTGCGCGATTTTGCTCTTGAACAAGCCAAAGTGCAAACAAAAGCCCGCTACACCGTGCCAATTATGCCGAAACTCATCACCGAGCTGACCACGTTTATTAAGAGTGTGAAAAAACGCCCACGAAGTTGAGTAATCATGAGTAATGCAGCGATTCGAGCAATACCAAAGCAGAATGCCCCGCAAGAACCACCACAAAGGTTAGAGTCTTGCAGGGCGTTTTAGTCTCGTTGGTCTGGTGCGTAGTACTTGTATGTAAGGTCAAAAAGCGTGTTAGCGGTCGGTGTCTTGTTCGTGGTTTGCACCATATTGTTCGGCAAGTTTTCGCAAGAGTTCCTCAAACCGATACCTCTGCAACAGACTGTCTATACGATACAATTTTGATTGTTGGATGCGCTCTGGCTCAACCCCCAACGACGAACCAATAATATACACGTTCGGCACTGCCTCTTTCAGCGTTTTGGCAAGCGCGTAGCCGTCGAAGGACTTGGAATGAAGGTCTATAAACACATACTGCTTGAGATTCGGCGTTTGCTCGGCAGCAGCAAGCTGTGCTTCGGCTTCAGCTTGTGTATCAACAAGCGGAATAAACAAACCATATTTTTCGGACAGCCCGCGAACCTTGTTTCTCAAACGTTCATCGTCTGTAGCCACGAGCAAAAACGGCTCTTGGCTCAGGGGTTCTCCCTCCACTGGGGAATATCCTGTCAAATCTCCCATATACTCTGCCATCATAGCTGGTACGTTAGAAAGGTGGAACATGAGGTTTGCCCCTCAAGATGTTGTCCTTCAAGCATCTGGGTCAAGACTGCTCTCAAGAACTTCTTTCAAGGCTGTTTACGGTTTTCAAGGCTGCTTACACCAAGACCGCTTACACTCTCGCAGTGTTAGAGATGCTCGAAACCGACGAAATTCTTGTTTGAACAGATGTGGTCAAATATTAGCTTGGCGTGCATTCTGCCATTTTCGATAAAAATTGTCCACGTTTCACAACCACACGCCACCGAGCCAGCAATATACAAGCCCTGCACGTTCGTTTCAAACGTTTCGGGATGATAGTATGGCACAAGTGTTCGCTCGTGTACTTCCACGCCGGCACTCCGAAGCAAGTGTTCGTCGGGTCGGTAGCCAATAAGTGGAAACACAAAATCTGCCTGAATCGTTCGGCACTCGTGCGTATGCAGATGCTCAATCACCAGTTCCCCAACACGGATTTCCCGCACAATGCTGGAAAAATAGGCGGTTATCTCCCCGTTTTTCAGGCGATTTTCGATGTCGGGCTTCACCCAATATTTCACCGACTGACCTATGCCTTCGCCGCGATGCACCATTGTTACTCGCGCACCATGCCGCCACAGCTCCAACGCCGCTTCGACCGCTGAGTTTCTGCCCCCAACCAACACAACGCTACTCATAGCGTAGCGATACGGCTCGTCGTAGTAGTGTGAAACGTGCGGCAAATCCTCGCCCACCACACCCAAACGATTGGTTACGTCAAAATATCCTGTGGCAATGATAACCCGCCGTGCCGCAAAAACTTGTGCAGCAGTATGCACGAAAAATCGTGCCTGCTCTGGGTGAGCATGACTATCTGCTTCGCTATCTTTCGCGCGGTCTTTTTCACTGCGGTTTTCATTGCGCTGAATGCGCTCAACCCGCGTGTGAAGGCGAATATTCAGGCGGCGCGATTCAACAACCTTGCGATAATATTGCAATGCCTCGCGCCGCGAAGGACGCACATTTGTCGTTGTGAACGGAATGCCGTCTAACTCTAACAACTCTGGCGTGGAAAAGAACGTCATATTAACGGGAAAACGGCGAATAGCATCGGTAATGCCGCCTTGTTCCACCACAAGATACGACATTCCGCGTTTTTGCGCCTCAAGCGCACACGCCAAACCCGTCGGTCCGCCGCCAACAATGACTACGTCAAACACGTCGGCCATCTGTTGCACTGTTGCATGATGCTGCTGCATAATGATAAAAGGTTGTGTGAACTGTTCCTGTGTGCTGTCGCTCCCACCACGCCTCAACAGCGCGGTTGCTCGCACAACACTTTCCACACAAACTTACAAAACTCCGCTCTCAGAACCGAATGTGTCAGAACCACAAATACACCTTCGAGAGCATGGACGAAAACAGGTCATGCTCAAACGCTCATTCCACAAGCCATGATTCATTGCCTTGCAGAAGGTCATACAGGTCTCCATCACCAGCAAGGGCGCGGCTTGCAGCAACTTGCATATTCACAAGGTCGTCATAGACAGGTGCTTCCACTGCACGAAACACGCCAAACGGGCGCGGGAATCCTTCCATCTGGCTCATCGAAGCAAGGATGTATGCCATTGTGCTATCGGTTTGGTCATAGACCAGCACATCGCTCACCGAGTGGCTGCCGTCCTGAAGGTCTATCACCACAGGCTTTAAGCCTTGCAATGCAATGCCTTTGCTTTGCCCATGACCAAACACCAACGGTTTACCATGCTCCACAAAGAGCGCGGTTTCAGGTTTGCTGGCTTTGTCGGTAAAGCGGTCAAACGCGCCATCGTTAAAGACCACACAATTTTGGTACACCTCGACGAACGATGTTCCCACGTGTTCGGCGGCACGTTTGAGCGTGGCGCGGAGGTGCGGCAAATCGCGGTCAAGCGTTCGCGCAACAAACGTGGCACCCGCTCCCAACGCCAATGCTGGCGGGTTAAACGGCTCTTCGAGCGCACCAAGCGGCGACGATTTGGTAATTTGCCCGTGCCGCGAGGTAGGCGAGTATTGCCCTTTGGTCAGCCCATAAATTTCGTTGTTCAGCATCAAGACGTTGATGTTCACATTCCGCCGAAACAGATGAATGTTGTGATTGCCGCCAATGCTGAGCGCGTCGCCGTCGCCTGTAATCACCCACACCGACAAATCAGGGCGAGCAATTTTTAACCCCGTTGCCACGGCAGAGGCTCTGCCGTGAATGGTATGAAATCCGTAGGTGTCCATGTAGTACGGAAAACGACTCGAACAGCCAATCCCCGAAATAAATACTACGTCTTCTTTGGGTACGCCGAGTTCAGGCAAGATTTTTTGCACTTGTGCCAGCACAGCATAATCGCCACAACCAGCACACCAACGCACGTCAAGTGGTGATTTGAAGTCTTTTGCCGAACACGCGCTTGCGTCTGTCGAAGGCTGCATTAAGAGTTCATCAATGAGTGTTTGCATTGGATAGTCCTCGTCTGAAAAAATTGACAGTGTCTCGTTGCTGAAAATCGGTTACTGAAACAGCCGAAACAATGATGCGCTACCTATGCGATGGAACTGCATTGAGTAGCGCAAGCAATAGCCGCCGCTATCTCAGTGGATTTGAAGGGCTGCCCTTGCACTTTGTTGATGCCCGTTGCAGGCACAAGATACTGCGAACGCAGCATAGAAAGTAATTGTCCCGTATTCAGTTCGGCAACAAGGATATGCCGAAACCGCATCAGTATTTCCCCTACATTCTGCTGAAACGGATTGATATAGCGCAAATGCAGATGTGCAACCTTCATGCCCGCGCTGCGCTGCAATGCCACAGCCGAACTGATAGCACCATAGGTACTTCCCCAACCAACGACAAGCACTTCTCCTTCTTCGGGACTGTTCGGCTCTACGTGCGCCAAAGGAACATCCAACGCAACACGGCGAATTTTGTTTGCCCGAAGATTGACCATTGCTTGGTGATTTTGGGCATTGTGGCTGACGTTGCCCGTCAGGTGTTCTTTTTCTAAGCCTCCAATGCGATGCTCCAAGCCGGGCGTTCCGGGCACCGCCCAAGGTCGTGCAAGCGTGTGTGCATCGCGGCTGTAAGGCAAAAAGTGATGTTGTTCATCAAAACTTGGCGCAAAGCCATTCATAAACGTTTTGCTTGTCAAGTGCGGCTCAATGGTGGGCAGTTCCTCAGGGTTTGGAACGCGCCATGCTTCGGATGAATTTGCCAGATACGCATCACTGAGCAGTATCACAGGTGTCATGTATTTCACAGCCAAACGCGAGGCTTCAAATGCCATCGCAAAACATTCTGCTGGCGTTGCCGGTGCTATTACTGGCAGTGGTGCTTCGCCGTGCCGACCGTACATGGCTTGAAACAAATCTGCTTGCTCGACTTTCGTGGGCATTCCTGTGCTTGGCCCGGCGCGTTGCACATCAATCACCACCAGAGGGAGTTCTGCCATCACTGCCAGCCCCAAGGCTTCGGTTTTGAGTGCCAAACCCGGTCCGCTCGTGGACGTAGCCGCCAGCGCACCGCCGTAGCTTGCTCCGAGCGCACTGGTAATGGCAGCAATTTCATCTTCTGCCTGAAACGTTTTGACGCGGTACGATTTGAGCGGTGCAAGCGTGTGCAAAATATCACTTGCGGGCGTGATAGGATATGAACCCAGAAACAGTTCCAACCGTGCTTTTTGCGCCGCGGCCACCAAACCATAGGCTGTGGCAGCGTTACCCGTAATCGTGCGATAGCGTCCGGGCGGCATGGCGGCTTTTTCCACACGATACCGCGACGGAAAAAGTTCTGCCGTCTCGCCCATATTCCATCCTGCTTGCAGAGCGAGCGTGTTGGCAAGCATGATGTCAGGCTTGGTAGCAAATTTTTCCCGAATCCACGCAAGCGTTGGCTCAAGCGGCTGCGAAAAGAGCCAATAGACCAGCCCCAGAGCAAACATATTCTTTGTTTGTTCAATCGCTTTTGCACTGAGCGGCGTGGCAAATGTGCCCTCGCGCAAGGCAAGCGCGTTATGTTTGCTAATGTTCACCGCTATGACCTGATACTTTGCCAGCAAGCCGTGTTCTAATGGATTCACAAGATTTCCTTCTGCATCCACGTACTGAGCAAGCCGAAGATATTTTTCGTCAAATCCTGCGCTATTGGCAATAATGATGCCGCCCTCAGCAAGGCTGCCCACATTTGCTTTAAGCGCAGCAGCATTCATGGCAACCAGCACATTGCAAGCATCGCCGGGCGAAACGATATCACCGCCGCCAAAATGTACCTGAAAACCGCTCACACCGCCCAGCGTGCCTTGCGGGGCGCGTATTTCGGCAGGAAAATCGGTGAATGTACTGACATCGCTGCCAGCAAGCGCGGCACTAGTGGCAAATTGCGTTCCTGCAAGTTGCATTCCATCGCCAGAATCACCTGCAAACCGCACAGTCATTTCCGCCACACGCTGTGCAGATTGTGCAGATTGTGCAGATTGTGCAGATTGTAGAACCTGCATAGAGGGCTCGAACGCCCCTTGCTCACGAAGGTCAGCTGTATCAGTCATGGTAGAGTGCAAATAGAGTAATGCTATGAAAGCGACGCTGAAAATGACGGTCAATGCCAGAAGAACTTCGGCATATGCTCCCGCCATTTGTGTTTCCAATCCCGTGCCAGCACTTCAAGCACCGCACACAAGACACCATCAGTAACAGGACCTTCTTGTACAAACAGCGCACTGACAATAACTTACCACGTACAGCAGCATTCTTGACAGCAGATTCTTGTGTTGTTGTTTTTCCAGAATTTCGGAGCAATGTGTCATGCTATACTCCACACTGTCCACTGCAAAACGACACCACAGGCAAAGCAATAGCCACATATCGGCGGTACAGTGTTTGTCAGTTGTTCGATTTTTTCTGGAAAAGTTCTGCCAAGTCCACCGTTATCTCGTTTGAAATATCAGAAAACTCTTGTAGCTTTGCCGAACAAGACACGCCAGCGATGATGAACAGTTTTTTGAACGTTTTTCGAGTGAGTTGTGATGAACATGACACTGGAAGTTTTAGACCGCCGCGAGCAGGATTACGTGGAGTTGCCGCTGTATTTGTGGAGTGTGGCTGCTGGGCAGCCTGTCCCCGCCGACAACACCGTCGAGCGCACAGTACGCATTGTGAGCGATTTAGTGCCTAATCCCGCAAAATCCTATCTGCTGCGCGTGGTGGGCGATTCGATGGAAAAAGCACACATTTTTGCGGGCGATTTGATTGTGGTTGACCACAGCATAGAACCGCGCCACAACAGCATTGTTGTTGCCAGCCTCAACGGCGAAATGACCGTCAAACGCCTGCATCAGGTAGGCAAAAAAATTCTGCTCCTGCCGGAAAACGAAAAATACGCGCCGATTGTTGTTGGGGAGTTCGATACGTTTGTCATTCATGGCATAGTCACGGGCTGTTTTCGCCCTGTGCAGTAAGCCTTAGAATGCTGCCTTTGAGTACCTCAAAACAACACGAACATCTTCGGCACTTGAGGTTCTCGAAGCCACCGTGCGTTGCCAACAACGTGCTGCCAACAATTTTTGACGCTTTCGGCATTGCTGTAAAGTCTCAATTGCTGAAGTTTGATTGCTGAGGAGGGATTTCTATGAACGTTTCTACGACGGCTGTGCGAACCGTTTTCAACATTGCTGCCACGCTGTGTATGGTGCTATTGATGGGGTATGCACAGACTCTTGCTCAAGACCGTCTGCAAGGCTCGATGCTGCAACAGCACCCGCTCACACCCGCCCAAATTGCGCTTCTCCAAGCCAACATTCCGCTCGTGCCTGTTCCCACAAGCATTACTCTGGGCGAGGGACGATTTCGCTTCACCACAACGCAGACCGTGAGCGTGCTTGGCAACCCCGACAAACGCTTGTACCCAAACGCCACGCGCTTGCTCAGAAGGCTCGGAGACCGCACCAATATTCGTTTTCCGCAAGACCACGTGCTGCCGCAAGACACCATGCGGGACACCGCACGCGATGCAGCCTTTGTGCTTGAGTGCAAACGCCCCGCACGGCTGGAGTTGGGCGAGGACGAATCCTACACACTCTCTATCACACCAACACAAGTCAAGATTAGTGCTGAAACCGATATTGGCGTACTGCGCGGCATTGAAACACTCTTGCAAACACTCCAAGCCGATACCGCTTATTATTTCCCCGCGCTTATAGCGATTGACAGACCGCGTTTCCTATGGCGCGGGCTGATGCTGGACGTGTGTCGGCATTTTTTTGATGTACAGCACGTCAAACGTTTGCTTGACCAAATGGCGTTAGTCAAACTCAACGTTTTGCACTTGCATTTGAGCGACGACCAAGGCTTTCGCGTGGAATGCAAAACCTTTCCCAAACTCCACGAGATGGGGTCGGACGGGATGTATTACACCCAAGAAGAAATCAAGAACGTCATTCGATACGCCGCCGAACGAGGAATTCGCGTTGTGCCTGAATTTGACATGCCCGGTCACAGCACTGCGTGGTTTGTGGGGCATCCGGAACTTGGCAGTGGCACGCCGCCCTACACGATTGAACGCCGCTGGGGAACTGATGCTGCGCCTATGAATCCCATCAAAGACACCACGTACGCCTTTCTTGACCGATTCATCAAGGAAATGGCAGCACTATTTCCCGACCAATATTTCCACATAGGCGGCGATGAAGTTCGTGGCAAAGCATGGCGCGAGAACAAAGAAATCCAAGACTACATGAAAGCAAACGGCATCACAACCAAGAGCGAGTTGCAGCAAATGTTTAACAAACGGTTGCGCCCCATCGTCCAGAAGTATGGTAAAATCATGGTTGGCTGGGATGAAATTTTTGAACACGAACTTCCCAAAGACATCGTTATCCACACGTGGCAGCGCAAAGACACGCTCTATCGCACTGTGCGCAAAGGTCACAGGGGCTTGCTGTCGTGGGGCTATTACATTGACCTCATACGCCCCGCCTCAGCCCATTATGCCGTTGACCCGTTGCCCAGCGACACACTGCTCACCCCCGAGGAAGCAAAACGGATTTTGGGTGGCGAAGCCACGATGTGGAGCGAATATGTGGTCACGGAAACTGTCGATTCGCGCATCTGGCCGCGCACGGCGGCAATTGCTGAACGGTTTTGGTCAGACCGCGAGGTCAAAAACGTGGACGATATGTACCGCAGGCTTGACCACATCAGCCTGCGGCTCGAAGAACTTGGCTCTATGCACGAAAAAAACTACGAAATGCTGCTCAGGCAGATTCTGGGCAGCACCCAACGCGAGGACGTACAAACACTGCGAACGCTCGTGGACGTGATAGAGCCTGTCAAAGAGTATCAGCGCGGGCGGTATGGTTTTTCAACGCTCATGGGCTTTACCGACGTGGTGGATGCTGCTCGCCCCGACGCTATGGTTGCCCGGCGTTTTACTCAAGCAGCCGAACGCTGGCTTGTAGCGTCCACGCACCCCACGTTGAGCCTTTTGTTGGATTCGCTGCCCGAAACACATCTTCTTCGGACAGAACTTCGACGCTGGCAAGCCAATCATCCAGCATTCGTACAGCTTGTACAGAAAAGCCCGAAACTTCGCCCTGCTGAGGAGCTGTCGCGCTTGTTGGCAGAATGTTCGGCTCTGGGCTTGCAAGCAATGGCATATCTGATGGAAAAGCCAACAACACAGACGGAAAAACCCGCAAAAAAACTCCAGAAAAATCAGCAAGCACAAGCAGCACAAGCTCAAGAACGAGAGACTGCAGCACGGCTTGCATGGTATGAACGCGCAAAGCCAATACTGTTGGCAGCAAAAAAACCATATGCCAAATGTGAGCTGCAAGTCGTTCAGGCTCTTGAAAGCCTTGTGCAGCGCGTAACACAAGCGACGGTTTCGGTAGGCTTGCCGACAAATTCACAACGCAAATAATGCAATTCACGAATACAATTCACCGTACCTTCCACACAGGTATTTTCACGGAACTACCCTATGGCTTCTACTCCTGCCCAAGCACTACCAAGCACCGCCCAAGCAGTAAATGGCGGCACAAGCTACACTGTTGCTTTTGCAGCACTGACCTCGCTGTTTTTTATGTGGGGCTTCATTACGAACATGAACGACATTCTTGTTCCACACTTGAAAGGCGTATTCGACCTGAATTACGTGCAAGCAGCGTTTGTACAGTTTGCCTTTTTTGTGGCGTATTTTGTGATGGCAATTCCCGCAGGCAAGGTCATTGCGCGGTTTGGCTACAAAATGGGCATCGTGCTTGGGTTGTGTACATCGGGCATGGGCGCACTCTTGTTTTATCCGGCAGCAGCCGTACCGTCCTACGCTGTGTTTCTGACGGGCTTGTTTACATTGGCTTCAGGCTTCACGCTGTTGCAAGTGGCGGCAAATCCCTATGTTTCTGTGCTGGGCAAACCAGAAACCGCCGCAAGCCGCTTGAATCTTGCTGGTGGCTTTAATTCACTTGGTGCGTCGCTCGGACCGTTTGTGAGCGGCTTGTTTATTTTTGCAACGGTTGCGCTGACCAAAGAGCAACTTGCCGCCTTGTCGCCCGCCGAACTTGCCGCCCATAAAGCCGTTGAAGCCTCGTCCGTGCAAACGCCCTATCTGATTTTAGCGGGATTATTATTTGCGCTGGCGGCAGTGTTTATGATGATGAAATTGCCCACGATTGCCACGATTGGCGACCACAGCGCAGCCGAAGGCACAACCGAAAAAGGCAAACTCACCGACGCGCTGGCATTTCGGCAACTGCGCTTGGGTGCGCTCGGAATTTTTATGTATGTGGGCGCAGAGGTAACGGTGGGAAGTTTTTTAGTGAGCTACGCCGGGCTGCCAGAAATTGGCGGTTTGAAAGAAGTTGAAGCGGCTCAATACGTGAGCTTGTATTGGGGCAGTGCTATGATTGGGCGTTTTTTGGGCGCAGCACTCACACAGCGCATCAAACCTCAAGTGTTGCTCACGGTGTTCGCCGCTATTGCTGCCGCACTTGTAGCGTTTGGATGGCTTGGAACGGGAATGATAGCGTTGTTTGCGCTTGTGGCAGTGAATTTTTTCAACTCTATCATGTGGCCTAATATCTTCACGCTTGCCATCAACGGGCTGGGCAAACAAACCAATCACGGTTCCAGTATTTTGATAATGATGATTTTGGGCGGTGCGCTCGTGCCGCTTGCTCAAGGAAAACTTGCCGACCTTGTGGGGCTGCACGGCTCGTATTTCCTTCCTATTCTGTGCTATGCCTACATCGCGTTTTACGGCATTTCGGGATGGAAACCGAACAAAGCGTAACCGCTGAGGAAAGTATGAAGTATAAATGATGAAGCATGAAGCCCAGTACTGGTGAGCCTTTTGGGCGGCTACTTTGCATAATGTATTATTTCACCATTCCTTATCGTCAATACCGCCAAGAAAACCATGACAACACCACGAGCAAAACCTTCTCGTACCCATACCAAAACAACCATGGCCATTACCACGCCGCGACTCCACGCACTGCTGCTCGCGGCGTTGGCATTTGTGCTGTATGCCCAAACACTCACCTTTAATCAGTACGTGGGCGACGACGGCTCGGTCATTGTAGGCAACAAATTCGTGCAGCAGGGATTTGCGGGCATTCCAGAGTTGCTCACCCACGACAGCTTTCACGGCTACGATGTGCAGCACAACCGCCAAAACACCCGCAAAACCTATCGTCCGCTTTCGCTGGTGAGCTTTGCGGTTGAACGTTCCTTGTTTGGTGGAAATTTGCACGTGTCGCATTTCATCCATCTTGCGCTGTATGCCGCGACAGTAGCAGTGCTGTACTTCACGCTCAGGCGTATGCTTGCCGAATCGGCTGAACAATCTGCCAACTTTACTCCTGTTTTCACTGTTGCCAACCTGCCGTTTATGGCAACGCTGCTGTTTGCGTTGCATCCTATTCACACGGAGGTTGTGGCAAACCTCAAAAGCCGCGATGAGTTGTTTTCTTTACTCTTTGCGCTCTTGGCGTTGATGTGGCTGTTCATCTACATTGACAAGCGCGACCATAAGCGTAACGCTCTAAGCATCGTGATTTCATGCGGCTTCTACGCGCTGGCACTGCTGTCCAAAGAAAACGCTATTACGTGGCTGCCGGTGTTTCCGCTTGCGCTTTGGGTGTTTCGCCCAAAAGCGTTTGCCACTATTACCGTACCCATCATCAGCACTGCTCCGTTGCTGGTGTTGGGACTGGTCTATCTTGTGGTATGGTTTGGCGTGTTTGGTCGTGTGGACGAGGCATTGTATGAGCGCGAAGTGTATAACCCGTTTGTCACGGCATCGCTTGCAGAGCGCACAGCAACTGCCACTCAGACGATGGGACTGTACCTGCTGAAAGCCGTTGTGCCGCTCACGCTCTCCACGGGTTACACGTACAATGAACTTCCGCTTACCACGTGGTCGGACTGGCGCGTACTCTTGTCTGGGCTGGTACTGTTTGGTCTGCTTGGTACAGGCGTGGTGTGGGCGTTCAAGCGTCATCTTGTGGGATTTTGTGTGCTGATGTTTTTTTCCACTATGGCAATTGCGTCCAACTATTTCGTGTACGCAGGCGGGTTGTTGGGCGAGCGGTTTTTGTTTACGCCGAGCGTAGCCGCGACGTTGTGCTTGGCATGGCTTTTGAGAAAGAGTTTTGTGTTGGCAGGTAGCACAACGCAACGTTCCACCGCGCCGCGTTCAACCACAGTGGCTACGAGCCTTGTTGTGGTGCTGTGTGTAGGGTACGCGCTGAAAACCTTTAGCCGCACAAGCCAGTGGCAAAGCACCTATACACTTCTCAAAGCGGACACGGAAACAACGCCAAACAGCATCATTCTGAAACAACTCTATGCAGGATTGCTTTTGCAAAAAGCGGCGCAAACACCGAACGCCGCAGAACGCGGCACATACTTGCGCGAGGCGTACCAGAATTTTCATGCGGCACTAAGCATTGATGCGCGTTCGCTGCCCCAACTCTACAACGGGCTTGGCAATTATTTCAGCCAGACACACAACCTTGATTCTGCGCTCTGGTACTACCACAAAGCGTATTCTATGGACACCACCCGACAATACTACCGCAAAAACATCGCTGCGGTGTACCTGAACAAAGGCAGCACCCTTGTTGAGCAGCAGCGTTTTTCCGAAGGCATCGAAGCCTTCCAAACCGCACTGCTGTTCGACCGCCAGAACGACGTTGCGTATTCCAACATTGGTGCCACACTTGCCCTGCAACAACGCTACGATTCTGCGCTCGTGTATTTGCGCCGTGCGCTTGAACTTAACCCCGAACTGGAAAAAGCGCGTCGCAATCTGGAAATTTGTGAGCGCAAACTCCGCCAGCAGGCGCAGTAACATTTTACGGCTTTTTAACATCTCAGCGCGTCTTACAGCGCAATCTGTACGGTTGGCGTTTGCAGTGCGGCAATGTTTTTTCGGCGCACTTCGCGCACGAGACGTTCGGCTATCTTCATAAACGCCTGCTGTTGGAGTGGTGCTTTATCATTCAGTGCCACAGGCATTCCCTCGTCGCCACCCTGACGAATACTGGCGTTCAGAGGTAGCTCACCCAAAAACGGCGCGTTCATCTCCTCAGCAATCGCTTTGCCGCCACCCTGACCAAAGATGTAGTCGCGCGTGCCGTCGGGAAGTTGGTAATAACTCATGTTTTCCACCACGCCCAACACGTCCACATGCACTTTGCGAAACATCGAAATTCCGCGCCGAACGTCTGCCAGTGCTAGATTTTGCGGCGTTGTTACCACCAGCGCGCCCGTCAGCGGCACTCGTTGAGCCATCGTGAGCTGGATGTCGCCTGTGCCGGGCGGCAAATCAAAGAGCAAAAAGTCTAATTCGCCCCACCGAATCTGCTCAATAAACGTGTTCAGATAGCCCGCTTGCATCGGTCCGCGCATGATAGCCGCTTGGTCGCGCCCCATCACAAAGCCCATAGAAACGAGCTTTATGCCATATTTTTCTATGGGCGTTCCTATAAACTGCCCGTTTTCATTCTTTTCACCCAAAAGCTGTTCGCCTTCCAAATCAAACAACGTTGGCACGCTTGGTCCGTGAATGTCCGCATCAATCAAGCCCACCGTTGCGCCGCGCCTTGCCAGTGCCGCAGCAATGTTCGCCGCCACCGTAGATTTTCCCACACCGCCTTTGCCCGAAGCCACTGCTATCAGATTTTTCACTTGAGCAAGCGGTCTGTTCGGCGGCACTTCAGGTGTGAACTCGCGCACGTAAATTTCTACCTGTGCGCCTTTTGCCACAGCCTGCACAGCAGATTGGACGGCATTGTTGAGTGGCTCGGCAACCCAGTGCAACGGCTGGTGCAGCGTAAGATACACCTTCACTTTACCGTTGCTCAGTTCTACGTCATGTACAGCACCAAGTTCACCCAGCGTTTTGTCCACATCGGGGTCGCGCACGGCACTCACCGCATTCATGATTGCCGCTCCGTCAAAGAATGCTGCGCTGTTGTTTTCCTGACCATGATTTGCAAAAAAGCCCATATCTGTTGGTAATAAAGGTTGTGTTGGTTATCGTATCATACCATGTTGCGTATCAGGTACCGCTCTTTGATGACGTTGTAATGGTGAATTTCGTGTCCTGCCATGATGTATGCCAGCGCACGAACAGTAATAGGATGATTGCTTGCCACACCCGTTCTGCTGAACATTGCTGGCGTGAAACTTTTCAGCAATGCCAGCGTTCCCGCCCGAACAACAGCAAATTCTGCCAGCAGGTCGTGAATGCTGCGCTCGGAGGCGTTTGATTGTTCAGCATAACGATTTTCATCAAAGCCGGGCAATTCTTGAGCATCGCCCCGAGCAAAGCGTAAGGCACGGTAAGAAAAAATCCGTTCGGCATCGGTCAAATGCCCTACGAGGTCTTTGATGCTCCATTTATTCGGGGCATACCGATAGCGTGCTTGCTCGTCGTTGAGCGAGCCTAATAGCTCTTGCAGCGCACGGTGCGCGGCTTGCATGGCTTTGATGAGGTCGCCGTTATGCTGCGCTGCGGCTTCGGTGGCTTTGGCAACATAGCCCGCATAAAACGGCGCGTATTCGGCAGTTTCTGGTGGTGGTATCATACAACAACAATGGACAGTGGATACATTAGGACTTTCGCAAAACGGTGCTTTTCGGGGCAAGGGTTTACAATCCCTTGTTCCTGAGCGTTTCTACAACAAGGGGCTTTAGCCCCTTGCCAGATGAATGTGCGAAAGTCCTATACATTGAGAACTAAAGGCGTTCAGCGTCAATACCACTATTCTGCTCTCCGTTTAGTGAGATTCAAGCGTCTGAACATCTGCTGCCAGATGAATTTGCTGAGCCATGGCAAGCGGGAAACCCAAAAATCGCTCTGCCACTTGCCCAAAGGCGGTGGATTTGTCCGTAATATAGCACTCCACTACTCTGCTCAGTGGCGTGTGCAGGGCGTGAAGGCGTTGTTCCTCCAAAATCGTTGCTGCCACGCTCACGGCTTCTTCGCCAGAGTTGATAAGCGTAACGTTCGGCAACACATCTTGAATCACATCCGCCAGCATAGGATAATGCGTGCAGCCCAGTATCAGCGTGTCAATCTCGGCACGTTTGAGCGGTGCTAAATATTCTTCGGCTATCAAGCGCGTGGAAGGATGATAATGCCAGCCTTCCTCGGCAAGCGGTACAAAGAGCGGACACGCCTCTGAAAACACCCGCACATCGGCATTGATGCTTGAAGCTACGGCTGCCGCGATGGCCATCTCATATGCACGGCTTTGCACCGTTGCACGAGTGCCTATCACGCCAATTTTGCCCGACCGCGTGCGCTTGAGTGCGGCTTGGGCGGCAGGTTCTATCACACCCACCACTGGCACAGGCGACACCGCCTGCACCGCGTCCATCGCCACCGCCGACACAGTGTTACACGCAATAATAACCGCCTTCACCGAACGATGCACCAAAAAATCCACACACTCCCGTGCATATTCGCGGACGGTGCTTGCCGATTTATTGCCGTAGGGCACTCGTGCTGTGTCGCCCAAGTACAACACGCGCTCGTTCGGCAACATATTCACCAACTTCCGCACTGTCGTCAGCCCACCAACGCCTGAATCAAACACGCCTATTGGCTGCGTGGGTGGTAGCTGCGCCGAGCTTGGTTGCGGAGCGTGAGCGTTGGTGGTGGCTGGCGCGAAGGGCTGATGCTGCCCGTTAGTGTATGAGCGTTGGTGGTCTGCAAGCGTTTGCTGGTCTTGGGCGCGTGTCATGGTTGTTGTTTTCGTCTTTTGATTGCTGCATTACGATACACCAAATTATTCGTGGCATATTCAAATGTACAAATGCCCAGCCACAAAACCAGCAAAAACTCTCCGTATTTTGGTTCTTCAACACGGAGGCACAAAAACTCACACCGAGTGGCACGGAGCGGAAAACCTTTAGGTTCTTTCGTGTTTCTTCGTGTTTTTTGTGCTTCTTCGTGATCTCTGTGTTGTGATTCTTCAACACGAAGAACTCGCTCTTCTACAACTTGCTACAAACCGCATCCAATGTGCTTACATTCCCACTTCGAGCGATACAAACGCATTGCGTTCGGCAGCGGGAAAGAACTCATCGCCCACGCCGCTTGCCGAGTACAAAGCGTTGAACAGATTATTCACCTGTCCACGCACTCGCACAAGGTTCAAACCCAGCACATTTGCCAGTGTGTACGACACATCCAGCCCAAACACCGTAAAGGCATCGTTGCGGCGCAGCGCGCTTTGCGTGAAATCGGTGTAGAACGCTCCTACGTGCCGCCCCATCAGCGAGACAGCAACCCTGCCCGTTGCCGTGCTGCCGGCATCGAAATTCAGCCGTCCGCCCGCCAATACATCAGGAAACCCTGCCAAAGCATTGCCCGCAAGCGATGTACTTGAGCCGTCGCTGTTTTGGCGCGTAAGCTCCACAATCACATTACGGCTGAAGGTCGCATTTGCACTGAGCCACAGCCGCGTACCCTCATCACCACTTGCAGCGCTGCCCGTCTGCCAGAGCGTTACCGCGCCTTCGAGTTCCACGCCGTAGTGCCGCGTGCGCGGCGCGTTGCCGTCTATGGGCGTGCCAAAGATGTCGCGTTGCCCGTTGCGGACAAGCTCGTCGGTGAACTCCATCCAGTACAGATTCACCCCGCCACTGAAGGCTTGGGCTTGAAATCGTGTGCCAAGCTCTACATCCAGCATCCGCTCAGGGCGTACAAGCGGTTGCGTAAAATCGTATCGCACCTGCCCGCGCACCGTGTCAGTGCGAAACAGTGGGCGCGTTCCAGTGTAGGATTCTCCAGCACGATACAGATTGTCCATGCGCGGCTCGCGCGAGGTGTATGCCACACTCGCAAAAGCGTTCCATTGTTCCGACAGCAGATAGTTCACGCCCACACGCGGGTTCAAAAACACGAAATTTACGTCGAATAACTGCCCGCCATTGCCCACCGTTGAGCCATTTACGTCGGTATAGGTGGTAAAACGCCCACCAGCACGTTCGTTGCGAATACGATACGAATGCCGAACAAGCTGTGCTTCCAGATTCAGCGACAACACATCGCTCAGACCGTAGTTCTCTCGTGCGTACACGGAAAGAATATCGCGTTCGCCGTTCAGCGAATAAATTTTGAATTCAGGGTCAAAGCCTTCGGGCAGATTATCAGCATACTGAATTTTTCCCCATCGGTCAGAACGGTGCAACCGCAATTCAGCACCAACGGTGAGTTCACCGCTCTGAGCAGCAGCAAGACCTTCGTGCTTCCAGACCACACGCGGCAGCCAACCCCCGTGACGATTGCCCACAAAGGCACGAATAATGGCATTTTGCGGATTTGCGCCAGCGCGGAAGCCGTATTCAGGGGTCATGCGCAGCGTGGCAGCATCAGCCCACGAGCCGTCAAAATCAAAAAAGCCGTCGCCTGTGTAGTAAAATAGGGCAGATTTCACCGTAACGTTCGGCGCAACAAACCACTCGTTCAACACCTCGTAATGCGGCTGCGAAAAGTTTTCAATTTCCTGCCGACGGCGTACAACGCTAAATCCGACGGCTCTGTTCGATGCAGAAGCATCGTCATACTCCCAATAACTGTAATTGGTTCGGCGCAAGCGCAAATCCTGAATATATGCCTTTGGCAAGCCTGTGTACGCCAAGCCATCGGCAATAGGACCGCCAAAAATATTGATTTGCGTGGTTAGGTTTTTGTCAAACCGCGCCGCGCCGACAAAAAAACTTGTCAGTTGCGCCCACGAGTGATTGCGATAACCTTCAGAATTCAGGCTCGTCAGCCGCGCATAGACGGCGTACTGCACGTCGTCCTGCGCTTTGATAAGCCCAGACGAGGCTTCAAGCGAGTATTTTTGGATGTTCAGCCTGATGCTGTTGTCCGCGCCAAATTCCTGAACCCCCAAACCCGTCAGCACATTGATAGAACTTTTTTCGGCGAAATTGTTGGTGTTCAGATTGATGCTGCCGCCAATAGCTGCATGACCGTAGTTCGCATGACCCGCACCGCGCTGCACCTGTACACTGCCCAAACTTGCGGTCAAATCGGGCAAATTTATCCAGTACATATTGTGGTCTTCGGGGTCGTTTTGCGGGATGCCGTTAATCATCACCGAAATACGCCGTTGGTCGAAGCCGCGCATGGAAATATAGGTGTAGCCCACATTGTTGCCGTTTTCCGAATAAAACACCGTTGAAGGCAACTCAGCAAGCAGCACAGGCAAATCTTGAAAGGTGTTCAGTTTTTCTAACTCCGCACGAGAAATCTCCGAAAACGGCACGGGCGAGGAAAATTTTTCAGCCCGCGTAGTCGTTACGGTGATGCTCGGCACACGAGTAATAGTGGGCTTTACGCGGGTTTGGGTGGAATCGTCTGGCTTTATATGTTCGGCGCGAAGAATACCTGTGGCAATATTCAAACCAGCACCAACACTAAGCGCGAGATACACCAAGAGGAACAATCGAGGATTCATATAATTTTGTGAAATACGATGAAACAAGAAGCACGTATTCCACAACAGGCGGGCTTTGTTGGGCGACAAGCAGGGCGAGAAGCGTTGCACAGGCGTTACACAGAACATTCGGCGGAGAACGTTGCAGATTTGCGCTCTGTGTGCTCTGTGTGCTCTGGCGCGGCGATATGCCATCGCACACAGAACGCGCCAAACTATATGCAAAGAATTGTGAACGCAGTGAATGTGGATGTATTCGTTTCCCTACGCTGGTATTATCCAGTTCAGGTTCCAAGAGTATTATCTCAGCCCCGCTTGCATCAATACAGTACAATGACTGCGCTTCGCAAGCAGAACACCTCTAACGGAATACGGCATTTTTTGAATGAACGTCGTTACAAACTTACAATGCTTGCAAAGAATCTGCAAACGTTTTTCTTCATGTCAGGCGGCTTAGTTGGCAAATTGGGCTTTGAGAATGCTCCACGAGGCACTGGTACTGCCTGCGGACACTATCTGCTGGTCGCTCCAGCGCGAAATTGCCCAAAAACCATTGGGCAATGCAGAAATCGTGAGCCTCATTCTGCCTGTGAACACGTCTGGCACACCGCTTACATCGTAGTTTGGACGTAGGCTATAATCAGCCACATACACCGCAGAATCGGGCATCAATACTTCAAAACGGTCGTCTGAAAGATTGAGTGCAGGCTGTACTGTTGGCAAAATGCGGGCGTTCATAGCAAGAAATGCCTGCCGCTCGCGGGCAATGCTCCAGCCAATAAACACCGAGGCAAACCGCGCCGAGGCTTCTGCTGAAGGCTCAAATTGATACTGACGATTATCGTTTGCCATCGTGCCGTCGTTACTCAAAAGGCACTGCACATAATTTTCAGCGTTTTTTTCTCGAATCGCGCTTTGAAAATTCGCCACTACTACTTGCGCCGATGTCGGCGGCTGAAAAGAAGAGCGTCGTGTATCAGGCAGTTCTGGCGTGCGAGTGGTAAAAAAAGCACATCCTGCAAGAGTAAAACTTGTAGCAAGGCTTGCCACAAGGCTTACGGTGAGTGCAATAGTGCTTGCTGTGGCAGACACGCTTATTATTTTTATCAGCGTTTTGGAGCACACTCTCGAAACTCTATGCCGTACTTGGTGGTATATGTGCATACTATGTGCTGAAGTTCAGATGAAACAAACGTTGCCAGCATTTCGTGATTGCAGCGTTGCGGGTGAACGCAAAATAGACATCCTCTGCTCTCGTCTTTAACTTTAAATTGCGTGCGCCTCAAAACTCTGCGCTACCATTGCACATCAAATCTACAACTGTTTTTGGAGAATCATTCATGAAACGTACGCTCATTTCTCTGCTCCTGTTACTGGCTTGCGGTTTGGCGGCAATGCACTGCACAACCAAAAGCGAAGCAAAAAACGACACGAACACTACCAATCGCACAGCTACGGGTGCGGACAATCAAGACAAACCTACACAACATCAATCATCAAAATCATCAAAGTATTTCACCTTCAAAGGACAGACGATGGAAAAAATCACCAAAACCGAGAACGAATGGCGCAGCCAACTCAGCCCAGAGCAATATCAAATTTGCCGTAATCACGGCACAGAGCGGGCTTTTACGGGCAAATATTGGAACTTCAAAGGCAAAGGCATCTACACGTGTGCTGGTTGTGGCTTTGAGTTGTTCAGTTCCGATACAAAATTTGATTCTGGCACAGGCTGGCCCAGTTTTTGGGCACCACTAACGCCCGAAAGCGTCGAAACCTCTACGGATAAGTCCTACGGCATGGTTCGCACTGAGGTTCATTGTCCGCGCTGCAATTCGCATTTGGGGCACGTTTTTGACGACGGACCGCAGCCCACAGGTTTGCGGTACTGCATGAACTCGGCATCGCTGAATTTTGTGGAAAAAAAGTGAGTGTTCAGCTCATGCTGGCATGTCCGACAGCCCGCGAAAAAAGCGGGTTGTCGGGGCGCAGCAATTTCTGCCTGTACGCTGCCTGCACGTTAGCTATCCTGTGGTCGCATCGGCACGCGTGTTTTCACCAACTTTTACCAACTTTCGCCAACTTTCACCAAATGAACAAGCACTACCGAACGTTTCTCGATACCGCAGACACCATGTCCTTATCTCCTTAAGAACTTCGCCGTCAAGCCAAACGCAAGCACCACGTTTTTTGTTACTTCTTGCTGCCGAATGTAGCCATTTACCTGAGCCTGCCTAAAGAATTATCGTTCTGGCAATCAGACAGATACATGCACTCAGATTCGCCGTAAAAACGATGCTCTGTGCAGCACACAAGCACCATATTGTTTGATAGCCTTGCGATGTGCCGCCGTACCGTAGCCCTTGTGCTGAGCAAAACCATACTGCGGAAAGGCAACATCAGCAACCTCGCGCATCCAACGGTCACGGGTTACTTTGGCAAGAATCGAAGCTGCTGCGATGGCAGGCACAAGAGCATCGCCCCGCACTATCGTCCGAACATTTGTGAAGTCTGTGCTGCGGAAATACTTGCCATCGACACAAATGCATGGTAGCGCACCGCCGCATTGCTCGGAAACACTACGTAAAGCCTCATTCATGGCTTCCATAGTGGCTTGCAAGATATTGATAGCCTCGATACGCTCCACATCTGCTCTGCCCACAGCCCAGATAATCTCTGTATCGCTGACAATACGCTCGTAGAGATGCTCGCGTTGCTGTTCGGAAGCCATTTTGGATTCACGAAGCCGCTCAATGTGATGCCCGGCAGGAAGGACAACTGCCGCAGCTATTACTGGTCCCGCCAGTGGTCCGCGCCCTGCTTCGTCCACACCGCAAATCGCGGTATTGGCGGGCAGCGCGGCTAACGCGCCTACGTCAGCAGGCTGCTGTACGGGCGCAGCACGGGCGTTGCTGCGGTGTCTGCCATTCATGGTCGTAGGAACGAGAATGTTTCACAAGAGAATTTTTGAGCGTAATTTTGTCCATGAAGCTCTCTGTTCAGCATCGTCATCATGATTATTGCACGTGCCAGCACTGTTGTCGGCAGCGTTGGAAGCGGCTTGCGCGGGCGCAGATGTTGCGTGCGACGGCAGGTTTTCTGCCCGTTTTTCTGCTGATTGTTTTGCTTGTCCAATCTTCGCTTGCCCAAGAGACCATAACCATACACAACAAATGTGGCTTTGGAGGACAGCCGTTTTGGCTGCACAGCAAAGACGGCTCAGGGCAAATTGAACGCGAGGGCAAAATTAGCTCTGAACGTCCAATTCTCCAAGCACAAGCACTATCGCCGTCAGGACGATTTTGGGTGCATTTTGACACCGTAGGCGTTCACGCCCCTGCACGTCAGGACATCAATGCCAATGGTCTGCCAGACTACATAGATTCCGTGTTAGCGGCATTTGACACGGCATACACTGTGGAAATTGACACGCTTGGCTACGACGCACCACCACATTCAGACACCATACTGCTCGGCAGTGTTCGGCGCGGTGTGTATGCCGTGTATGTGCTGGAACTCGGACGACCGCTCGGCAACGGCATGCCCGCTCAGGGCATTTACGGCATGACGCGCCCTGAACGGCGCGTGGGCGAAGGCGGCTTGCGTGGGCGGTTTACGGCATATACGGTGATTGACAATAATTACAGCCCGCACGATACCACACCACTTGGCAAACGCTGGTACTACGAAACGGGTATTCGTGCGCTGCGTGCCACCGCAGCCCACGAATTTCACCACGTTATCCAGCTTGGCAGCTATGGCAACAGCTACGCAGTCTGTTCGCTGCACGAAATGACCAGCACGTGGATGGAACACCGCGTTTGCCCTGATGTCCAAGATTACGAACAATTTTTTCCACTGGCGTTTGGCTTTCCCAGTACGAATGCTTCTGCAACGGCAAGCACGCCACCGGTGGCATTGTCTGACACGCGCTGCATTGTGGGATATGCGTCTATGCTTTTTGCGGAATATCTTGTGCAAACGCATGGAGAGCAAGTGCTGCGGCGTTTTTGGGAGCGCGTTCGCACAGGCGAAGAACCGTTCACAGCCTTAGACCGTACACTCAAGGCACAGCCCGCCCCAGAGCCTGCACGGGCACTGGACGAGGCTTGGTGTCGCTTTAGCAGATGGATGTATTGCACGGGCGCACGAAGCAATGCCCAAGTGCCAGCCGAACGTTTTCGCCAAGCGGCAACGCTGCCCATGCTGAATGTTGATGGCAGCGAACGCTTTACGCCGCCCTCCTCCAGCTATCAAGCACAGATGGAACCACTTGCACGGCGGACAGCGCGGTTTCTTGTTCCTCGTGCAGCTTTTGGTTCTGGTGGCGGCTCTGTTGCTGGCGAAGATACGCTTGATGTGTGTTTGGCACGAGCGGAGGCGTTTTCTACTCAACAGCAACGCCCCGTAGAACTTCTGTTGCGTCGTGCAAGTTCGTCTGAGCCATTGTTGGCAAGACTTGATGAACCGCTAACGCTCCTGCTCAATGGCTCGCCAGTTCTCGGTGCAGCCAATGATAACGACCACATTTCCACGAAGGAAGCACGTGCTGTGTGTGCCAGCGTTTTTCTTAACAGCAAGCCCGCAAGCGTTGTTTCATCGGTATCAGACGCATTTCCCAACCCCTTTTCTCCAGATGACGACGGCACAGTAGCTTTCACGCTGCCTGTGGACGTGGACGTTACTCCCGCGCTTGCGTGCCGACTGGTGGTCGTCAATAGTGCATGGCAGCCCGTGTTGAGCGTGTGGAAATCACCACGACGTCTGAACAACCGCATGGTCATTGAGTGGGATGGCATCGCAAACTCTGGAACCGTGATACAGAGCGGCGTGTACGTGGTCATTGTGGAAACACCATCACAAGCCATACAATACAAACTGCTCGTGCGGTAAATGAGCATTGTTTTACACAGACTATTTATTACGTTACATAATGGCTTACTCTCGACTCGAACTCAGTACAGAAGCACTTTCCAAACGTTTTGACCGACGAACCGTGTTGCGCGATGTGTCGTTGCAAGCGCATAGCGGCATGATTTTTGGCATTACGGGTGCAAACGGCTCTGGCAAATCTACCTTACTTGGCATCTTGGCGGGATTGATTACGCCGAGTGCGGGGTCAGTGCGTTGCATCGTCAATAGTCAAGAGCTTGCGCCTGAAGAACGGTACAACTCCTTAGGGTTTGTTGCGCCTTACCTTACGTTGTACGAAGAGTTTTCGCCCATGGAACTCCTGCAACTCACCGCACAGATGCGAGGGTTCGTGTTTACTCAAGACCTCAAGCAATACGCTTGGCACTTGCTTGAGCAGGTACGTCTATCGGGGCGCGAACATGACGATATTCGCACGTTTTCCTCTGGTATGAAGCAGCGCGTAAAATACGCACTTGCCCTGCTGCACAGCCCGCCGATGCTCATGTTGGATGAACCAATGACCAATTTAGACCTTAGCGGCATGAACATTGTTGAAGAACTCGTCCTCCAGCACAAAACTGCGGGCGGTCTCGTGGTGATAGCAACCAACGATGCGCGTGATATTGCGCTTTGCGATGCGGTGTATCACGTTGGGCGATAATTTGGAGTTTGGATGATAATACTGCACGGCGCACTTATTCGCAATCAATATCCACAATCAACAATAAAGCCTTGCAATGCAAGGAATTAAAACGCCGCTTTGCCGACAAAAAACTCTTGGAAATGAGGCATAATATAGCGAATTTTGTGTTTTTGTACTCTCTACGCTCTGGTTGTTGATGATAACTCTCACGCTCAAACACCGCCACGACGAACGCCTTCGCTCAGGTCATCACTGGGTCTTTAGCAATGAACTTCTCGACGTTCCTACCACTATCCACGCTGGTTCTCTTGTGGACGTTGCCGATGCCAAAGGACGCTCATATGGTACAGGCTTGTTTAATCCTCACAGCCTTGTGGCAGTGCGCTTGCTCAAAACTGACCGCGATGAACTTGGTGTAGATTTTTTCGCTGACCGCATATACCATGCATTGCGCTTCCGCGAACGGCTGTTCCCCACAGAGCGTGCTTACAGAGTAGTATTTGGCGAATCTGACCTTCTGCCCGGTCTGATTATTGACCGCTATGGCACCAGTACGGGCGATTTTTTTGCTGTGCAGACGCTTTCTGTGGGCATGGACACTCGCAAGAGCCTTATCGCCGAAGCTCTACGCCGCGTATTTCCTGACACGCAAGCTATTGTTGAAAAAAACAACTCGAATTTACGGCTCTTGGAAGGCTTGGAACTCCGCGAATGTGTGTTGTGGCAAGCACAAACGCTTGACCATCTGCCAGAAGACATCGAAATACGCGAACACGACATTCGTTTTGCTGTTTCGCTGCTCAAAGGACAAAAAACAGGATACTTTCTCGACCAAAAACTTAACCGTCAGCGCATTGCAGAACTCTGCTGTGGCTTGCGGGTGCTGGATTGTTTTACCAATCAAGGCGGCTTTGCGCTCCACGCTGCCAAGGGCGGCGCACAGTCTGTACTGGGCTTGGATTCCTCGGCGGCGGCTATCGAACGCTGCCGCATCAACACCAGACTTAACGGCTTTGAGAACGTCCGCTTTGAGACAGCAGAAGTGTTTGAATTTCTCCAAACCGAGACACAACGGCTGACCGACACAACGCTTGCCGAACACGAACGCCGCCGATGGGATTGTATTGTCCTTGACCCACCAGCATTTACCAAATCCCGGAAGCATATCCCTGTGGCAAAACGCGGTTATGGAAAAATCAACAGACTGGCACTGAAGTTGTTACCGAAAGGAGGGTTGTTGGCAACGGGTTCGTGTTCGCATCACATCAGCGAAGACCTGTTTTTGCGCGTTGTCCAAGAACAAGCCGTACTGGAACGCCGCGAACTGCGCTTGGTGTTTCACGGCACACAATCACCGTGCCACCCTGTGCTGATGGGAATGCCCGAAACACGGTATTTGAAGTTTTTCATTTTTGAAGTGTGGTAAGTTTTTCAGAGAGCATACACAGATTCACAAAAAATTTCCGCAGAACCATATCCTTGGAAACCAACACTGATAAACAGATTCTTTTTCACACTGCATAACCCTCAATTTCATGCTCAATCGTTTTGTTATTGCCGCACTGGCGGCGTTTGTGGTAGGCATTACCTCATCACCAACCACAGCACAATTTCGCCCTGAGATGACGAACTGGCAAGCTACGAACGGTCCATTTGGTGGATTAGTGAAGTCGCTTGCAGCCAACAGCACCACGTTGTTTGCTGGAACGTCGAACGGCGGCGTGTTTCGCTCCACAGACGGCGGACGCTCATGGCAAGCCTCCAACACAGGCTTGACAACCTTTGATGCGCGGGTGATTTTGGCGACCGACCGTTTTATCTACTTGGTCAGTGACCAAAGCGTGATTTGGCGTTCGTCGGACAATGGCTCGTCGTGGCAACGCGCAAGCACTTTTTTTGCCCCTGCTTCTGACCGTAGCGAAACAAGCGTTCGTTCCCTATTTATGAGTGGTGGACTACTCTACGCAGGCACTCAAAGCGGCGTATATCGCTCTGCCGATGACGGCACGACGTGGATAGACATTAACGGCTCTGGCTCAACTTCCATTCCTTTTGCTGCACGAGAAATTACAACCATAAGCGCAAACGGTTTTGATATTTTTGTTGGCTCTGGCGTAGGTGTGCATCGCGGAAGTTTTCTCAATGCGGGCGTTACATGGTCGGCTGCCAATGCAGGCTTGGGCGTACAGCCCGTTGATGCTCTGCTTACCACAGGCTTGGCAATGTTTGTGGCAACGCCAACAGGCATTTTCCGTTCGGAAAACAACGGTTCGTCGTGGCAGCGCATGAGCGCTATTGCTGCAAGACACTTAGCGGCGCAAGGTCGCTCTATTTTTGCGGGCAGTGGCAACACCGTTTTTCGTTCTGACGATAACGGCTTTTCATGGGCTCCCGTGTTTACGGCAACGGGATTTACCACTATTTTCAGCCTTGTGGCGGCTGGCGGCAATGTGCTAACGGGAACGACTTCAGGCATTTTCCGCTCCGCCGATAACGGACAAACATGGCAAGAAAACACCATGGGCATCAACGGTTTGCGCATTAACGCCCTGAATGTGCTGACAACTGTTGTGCCTTCGGTTGAGCGCACACGCCGCAATACCTTGCTTGCAGGCACGGACAACGGCATTTTTCGCTCCATCAACAACGGCGCAGATTGGACAAGCGCGAATCAAGGATTGACAAACCAGTTTGTGGCGTGTTTAACCACGTTCACTACGCCATCTGGTCAGGTAACGCTTGCTGGAACAACAGGGGGTGGGGTATTTCGCTCCACCGATGGCGGCTTACTATGGACACCTTCGAACCGTGCTGCATCGGCACAAGGCGGAAATTCGCTGGAAGGACGGCTGATAAACCGCGTGGAGCGCGTCATGGGGCGTTTTGTCTTTGCCTGTACCAGCGTTGGTTTGTTTCGTTCCGACGACGACGGAGTTTCGTGGTCATTTGTTGGTATTCCCGACATGAATGTTCGCGACATCACGGAAGTAGCGGGCATCCTGTTTGCAGGGGTGTTCGAGGGCGGCGTGTATGTGTCGCGCGACACAGGACGCACGTGGAGAGCTTCAAACACTGGTCTTGCCAGTCGCACCGTTCGCACCATCACACGCTGCCGCACACGGCTGTACGTTGGCACTGAACGCGCTGGCGTATTTCAGTCGCTTGACACTGGCGCAACATGGACGGCTATCAATAACGGCTTGACAACGCTCAACATCAATACCATTTTTGCTGACTGTCCAACGCTGTATGCAGGCACAGACGGCGGAGGCATTTTTGCCTTTGACAGCGCAACGGCAACGTGGACACCGCGCACCACGAACATCCCTGACAATAATGTGCTGTCTATGGCGATGACCTTCGACCGCGACACAGTACCACATCTTCCTGCTCTGTTTGCGGGCACGGCCGGGCGCGGTGTGTTTATTACGCCACTGCTTATACGCACCGTGAGTGTAGGCAACGTCTGGGAAACACTGCCAGCACAGGCATATCCCAACCCCACCAGCGACTACATTACGCTGGAAGCCACCGTCAGAGCAAATGCTACCGTTACGGTGCGTGTGCTAAACGTGCTTGGCACAACGCTGCTCACCACACGCGAACATGCGGCAAATTCCCTATTCCGTACGATATTGGATTGTAGCAAGTTTGCAAGCGGCGTGTATGTGTTGGAAGTCTCAGACGGCAAAGGACGACATGTGCAGCAAATTATCAAACGATAGAGCAAGAAACGACACAAGAAGTTTGTGAGAATGGTTAGCTCAAGAACGCATCAAGCACCGCATGAATACTCACACGGTGCTTGATGTCGTACAAAAGCAGAAATCCGTTTGCTACGCTCTCTTAGTCACGGAAAAATTTTCCTCGAAAATCCTCAATGTCAGCGCGGTCACGAATTTCATTTCTCCATCGGAAAAACGCCATTTGATTTGCTGTGTTTTGAATGGTTTGCAGTAATTGCTGGCGCGCCTGCGGAGTCATAGTTTTCGGGTCAGCATCGGTGCGGTTTGTTACCTGCGCGATATAATAGGCACGTTCGCCACGAATCGGACCGTGAATTTTCCCTACTGGCAGCGTAAATGCCGTGCAAGCAAACACCATATCAAATCCAACGCCCTGAATATTGCCATTTTGTTTGACCACAGCACTTTGGAAGTTCACTGTCGAATCCAGCGTTTTCGCCTTTTTGAGTGAATCCAAGCTGCTGAACTGTTTTGCCAGAGATTCTGCTTGAGACTTGAGGATGTCCAACTTTTTCGCTTGAGCGAGTTTGGCACGAATACTTTCTTTTACATCCGTAAGCGGCGTTATTCCTTGCACGCGGCTTTCGGTGAGTTGCACCACCACGATACCGTTGACGGATTTCATTTCAATCGGTTCGCTTACATCGCCGATGTTCGCATCAAATGCAAAATTCGTTACAGCACGAGAGCCCAATGCTGGCACAGCACGGCGAAAGAACTGGCTTTCGCGGGCAACAAGCCCCATCTTGCTTGCTACTGAATCAAACACCAAGCCCGATTTGGTCTGCTCGCGCAGCATTTGCGCTTGACGATAAATCGCGGCACGGGTTGGTTGGCTCATTACTGGATTGAGAACGATTTCCGAGTATTTGATTTCGTCCGTTTTTTTCTCTTTGACGTTCAGAATGTGAAAACCATACTGTGTTTCTACCAAACCAACGATAGAACCGGGCTGTGCGCCAAATGCAGCATCTTCAAAGGGTTTGACCATCTGTCCTTTTTTGAAGAACCCCAATTCGCCGCCGTTTTCCGCCGAGCCTTTGTCCTGCGAGTATTTTTTTGCTAACTCTGCAAACTGCGCTCCTGCGGCTTTGGCTTCCGCCAAAATCGCTTCGGCAGCCGCTTTTGCGCTGTCTTTGTTTGTGCCAAAGCCTACCAAAATATGGGCAGCTTTGACCATGACGTTTTCGCCCGAACGCTTGGCATCCAAACGGTACCACGCCGAGCCGCCCTGCGGACGCTGCACCGGTCCGACAACTTCGCGGGGTTGCATGGCTGCCAATACCGCCATATCCTGCGGTGAAACGTCTTGAACGTGCTTAAAGTCGTTGGTTTGACCACCGTATTCGCTCGAAAACTGCTCAAACACGCTGTCTCGTGCGCCCGGCGTTTGTGCGCCGTTCAAAGCACTTATCAAACGGTCAAAGCGTTTTTGTACTTTGGCCGAATCGGCTTGCGAAGGCACTAACGGCAAAAACACATACTTCACCTTACGCGAAGGTTTTTGCTTAAAGGTTTCTTTGTAGGTGTTGTAATAGGCTGCAATTTCATCGTCCGAAACGCTCACCTGTTTATCGTCCACTTTGTCAACCGTCAGCGCAACGTAATCCACCGTTGCACTGGCATTTTCGGCTTGATAGCGACGTTCCAGATATGCCGGGTCCATAATGCTTACCGCCGAAGCCAGAGCCATACGCATATTCACCGCCAACTTTTCGCGGCGAATAGCATCTTCCAAATTCACCAGATATTTTTTGAAATTAGCAGCCATTTCGGGCGTACCGCCGTTTTTGGTGATAATGTCAGGGTTGGTCACGTATTCCAAATACGCCTGATACTGAAAATTCCCCGCACTGTCCGAAAACTGCTTCCGGAGAAAGTCTGGCGGGCTTTGCAGCATGATGTCCAAAATTTCATCATTCGAGACCGTTAAGCCCATGCGCTTACATTCTTGGCGCATTAAAATTTCTTCGGTCATTTCGTTCCAGACCTGCTCACGGACGGGTGCTTCATCAAAATCTTCGACGTTAGGATTTTGAGCGCGAGCGGCTTCAACTTGCTCCCGAACGCGCTTTTCAAACTCTGCATACAGGATTTTTTCGCCATTGACTTTGCCAATTACTGCAGTCGCAGCGTTTTCCCCGCGACTCATAATGGACGGCATATCCATATCGGAGATAACCATAAAGGCGATAAACATCACGGCAATCGTTACCAGCACGTACGGCGAAACTGTCCGCATTTTTGTTAATGTTCCCATTGGGGCTAACCTCGCAAAAAAATTACAACGGTAAAAATAGAGAAAGTGATTGTTATCAAACGGTTTTGCTGCACACAGCCACAGTATATGCACAGAATCAACGCAAACGATTGCGTTTCAAGGCTTTACAATGCCTACGCTTTTACGCAAGAATTTACAAAGACTGCTAAAATACGACACTTACGCATTTTTTCCAATGCTATTTTTCCGTTTTTGACCTCTGCCCATCGTTGCACAATGGTTTTCATGCAGGTTTTAGGTTCTTCGACGGTTTTCATGCAGCAGCATTCCTGCAGCAGCATTCCGGCACTCTTAGCGAGTAATCACCACACTATGCTCCGCAACGGGCTTCATAGTGGGCTCCGTAGCGGATTGCCCAGCATACACACGACAGCGATATAAGCCACTTGCCAAGCCCGTTGTGGGCAAAGGAATGTGGTGCGTTCCCGCTTGCAACAAGGTCTCTTTGGTGGAAAAAACCTCCGCACCAAGCATGGTGTACAGCGCACAGCGCATTCGCTCGGGCTGCAAAAGCGTTAGCGTCAGGACAGTTTCTTCGCTGGCGGGATTTGGCATGACATGAGACCGTATCATACCCCCGACTACCGACGACTGCCGAACATTGGTGTAAATCGTCATTGCCGTGCGATGCACCAGACGGTCGCTAATAGCAAAGGCAAAACCCCGTTGCAATGCCACCGCAGTAACGGGGCGCATTGCTGGCAGCCCTGTGCTGACGGGCATCCACGTTATGCCGTCGTTTTCAGAACGCAGCACATTAGCGTTCGAGCCAGCAAGTATCATTACTCCACTTGCCGCTCGGCGGTCTGCCGTCACAGCCAAGCTATTGACTTGCTCGCTCACAGCACTGAGTTGCCACGTTGCGCCGTTATCGGTCGAACGGTAGATACCGCGTTGAGTGGCTGCCAGCATAACCGCTCCTGCTTGGGCAAGGTCCAGAACGTTCAACAGTGTCGTTCCGTCAGTTGCAAGCCTGAGCGAAGCAGCCTGCCACGTTTTGCCTGTGTCCAACGAACGATACAAGCCTTGCGTTGTGCCCATAAACAGGGTTACGCCGAGCGGCATAGAGCGGAACAAAAAACACTGTGCTACGGCATTTGCTGGCATTCCCAGTTGAACCACTTGCCACGTTTGACCCAAATCAGTCGAGCGATAGACCCGCTCGAACGACAAACCGCGCGTTCCAGCAAACACGTGTGAGCCAAAAGCCGCAAAACTGGCAAATTCAACGTTTGGCAGCATTTCGGCTCGTCCGTTCGGCAATGCCCACGAGAAGCCCTCGTCGTTGGACACATACACCTGCGGGCCGCTGCCCGTGCTTACCAGTGCAAGCAGTATCGTTACCAAGCCGCCTGTACCATTTGGAACAAGCGTTGTCGTCAAGCGTTGGACAGCTACTGACGGATTGACAATATTCGGAAAGCCCTGATTGGCGGGCAACCAGAAATCGCCGCCATTCGGCGAGCGCAACAACGTCCGTGATTGCAAAAAGATATTGCCAGTGGGCGTGGTTACAAGACCCAAAGCACTCGTGCCACGCACTGGCTCAAGTACTTGCCACGACCAGTCTTGAGCATTGAGGGTAAACGTGGTTAAAAGTGTGGACACTGTAAGCGTACAGACTGCCGCCAACAGTGCAAGCGGTACTCTGATTGAAAGCGGTGATTGAGCGGTGTGGGTGGTGTTCATGGTGCTTCCTTCACGAAAAAGAATAGGTAAGCAGGGTAGTCATCCTGCACGATAACAAGCATGGCTCAAATGAACATGGTTCACGGACAGGGTTTGACCTTATGTTTAGCTATACTATCCGCTTCTGTGCCTCTTTTCTGCAACTCGCTTGCGAACTTTATCCCTTAGAATTTTCGCAACAATAGGAAACAAGAGGTTTCAGCCCCTTGTTGTGTCAGGTCTCGTACAGCCAAAGGAGCGTAATCAATCCCTTGTTCAAAAAATACACGCTGCGGAAGTCCTATCTCTGCCAAAGCCATACTTTATAGGACTTTCGCAACAATAGGGAGCAAGGGGTTACAACCCCTTGTTCTTTCAGGTCTTGTGTAGCAAAGAAGAACTTCTTTGTTTAAAAAAATGCCATTTTGCGAAAGTCCTACTTTATTTTTTTCCTTTGACCCACACTTCTTTTGCTTCGTCGAAGGCGAGAATTTTATCCACAACGTCTATACCGCTTACCACGCGAGCAAACGGCGTATAACGACCGTCCAAATGCGGCGCAGGACTGTGCAGAATAAACCACTGACAACTTTCGGTGTCTTTTCCAGCACTCGCCATGCCGACCACACCGCGCTCAAACGGTATAGGGACAAATTCGCTACGAATCGTATATCCCGCATTACCATAGCCATCGGAGCGTTCGCTGTCGCCCCCTTGAACCACAAAATTCGACACGACGCGGTGAAATGCCACGGCATCGAATTTCTCTGCTTTGACAAGTTTCAAAAAATTCAGGGCTGTCAATGGTGTATTTTCTACATCCAATTGCAGCAGCATGGTACCGTGTTTGGTGTTGATTTGCACGGTATTCTGGCTTTCAAATGCTTCGCGCAGTGCAGTGAGGTCAATAGGCACGGAAACTTTTGGTTGCTTTCTGTACAACACGCGCTGGCCACTTGACATTTCTAATGCTGCCGCCGAAGCTCGCGCAATGGCTTCAACACTATCGGTCAGCGATTTCGCCACGAATGCTGTGGCTTCGGCGTTTTTGAGGCGTATGAGCGTTTTCATGATTTCTTGAATCACTTCAAGGTCTTGCTCAGGCTTGGAAGCCAGTACCCGCGCGGTGAGCGCGTCCACGCTCTTGAATTTGACAAATCCTGTGTCAGCAAATGCCTGAGCCGCGATTACTGCCAAGCCCGCATCGGGCGACTGCAACGCAGCATTCAGCAGGTTCAGGTAGCGCGTGGTATCAAACTGTTTTTCAAGTTTTTTGTCCAACTGTCTGCGCTGCCATACGGTTGTCAGCGCACGCAATGACGAGGCTGCCACAATAGACAGCAAGCGGCGTTCAGCTTTTTCGATGACAAACGAAGGGTCGGCAATCACGTTCACAAAATCCTGCACCCGCATTTGCAAATAGCTGTGCGCAGCAGTATCGTTGGCATATCCAATAGCTTCGGTAACGTCAATAATCAGTGCTGTGTCGTCCGTGAGTGCAACTTTTTCTCGATTTTTCCATGCCCACGATGGTTCTTGCGTTGCTATCAAGCGCACCATTGCTCCGCGCTCATGTGCTTCGGTAGGTTTTTCAACTGCACGGGCTTTGAGCATTTGGACGAAGTCGGCAGGGAACTTCATTTTCCCGCCACTGGCAAGTGCCATCTGCTCGAGTGCCTTCATAGCGGTAATTTTGACGTGTGAAGATTTGTCAGCCACCAGTGAGACCAAAAACTCCACCACACTTGCTGAATCGCTGGGCATAGCACCAGCGGCCCGCGCACATTCAACACGCACACGCCAGTCGCCCACTTTTGCTAAATTTTTCAGATGCACCAAATACTCTACCTGTCGGGTTTTTGCAAAGGCACGAGCAAAATTCATCTGGACTTCCGAGGGAAATTTCCGTGCCATGACGATTGCTGACAACGTTGGAAGATGGACACGCCATAGTTCGATGGGCGCACGAGCAAACATATACGATGCGGCAAAGCCAATCTCAGGAATTTTTTCGGCTTCGGGGCGTTGCAACGCACTCAAGCAGTAAATACCGATAGCGGGCGCGAGGATATTTCTCATGCCTATTCGCGCCAGTGTCATTAGTGCAGTTTGGAACAAGATTTTTGGCACAGTAGGCTTGAGCAAATCGTCGCTGTTGGTGATTTTTAACGCTGTCGGCTGACCACCGCATTTGGCAAGGGCTTCAAGCACCGCGCGTTTTACCTCAGAGTCTTGTTCGTCGTCAAAGCGTTTGAGCAATGCAGCTTCGGCAGGCTCTTGTTGGTTGTAGGCAGCAGTGGAATCTGTGGTTTGCCCAAGCGCAAAAGCGGCGTACCGTCGCACCGTTGGGTCAGTATCGGACAAGAGTTTAATAAGAGGCTCTACGGCATTGGCATCCTGCACGCTCGCCAACGCCAGTGCTGCTCTCGAACGCACAAGGGCAGAGCTATCATTGAGCGCAAGTATTAACGAGTCGCCAAAACGGGCATCCTGCCATTCCAGAATTTTGGGCAACATCGGGTGGCGGTCAAAAGGAAAACTTTTTTTTGGTGTGGACTGAGCAAGGCTCATTGGAAGGCTTACCTGTGAACTCACAAGCAGCATTAGCACGGCACACAATACCTTTGAATTCATGCGGTCATCGTTGGAATTGACTGAGTGGAAGTGTAATTTGCTCTGTAATGTGTTTTGTCTGGAGTAGTCCTGCTGTGAGAATAGAATACATCAAAGCCAACATTCAAAACGCCATAACCAAGCATTGACCTACAAGCATTGACCTGTCACACAGGCATCAGACTCCTGACGAATTTTTGGACAAAGTACAAACATCGTGTGTTTTTCGTGGACTTGCAACGAATTTTTTGCATGGCGTGAGAAAAATCTCGAGAATTGTTGTTGGCAATAGAAGGCTGTATCTTTCACGTACCGCTCAAGGCATACTACTATGCACAAACCTCTGCTTATCCATTCTATCCGACAACTTGTCACGCCCACAGGTCGGACTGCGCGGCGCGGCGCGGCGATGAACACGTTGGTTATCATCGAAGACGCTGCGGTAATGGTTGAACAGGGCATCATCAGTGCCGTAGGCGATTCCGCAACAATGCGTGCTACACTCCACACAGCACAAGCCTTCGCTGCTGAGCATCCTTCTGCTGCCAATGCTGCGGTTGTGGAGGTCGAAGAATTCGACGCAAGCGGTTGCGTGGCTACGCCCGGCTTTGTGGATTCACACACACACTTGGTCTTTGCTGGAAGCCGCGACCACGAATTTGCTATGCGAGCCGAAGGCAAAACTTATCAGGAAATAGCCGCCGCTGGAGGCGGTATTCTTTCTACCATGCACGCCACACGCGCTGCCAGCCGTGAAGAACTCACAGCACTTGCTCTCAACCGCTTGGACGCGCTGCTCAGGCTTGGCACAACCACCGTAGAAATCAAAAGCGGGTACGGCTTGGATGCTGCTTCAGAAGATAAATTGTTGCGTGTTATTCAGGATGTACGCGCACAACACCCGCTCACCATTGTTCCCACGTTCTTGGGCGCACACGCCTTTGCCCCTGAATTTCGCCACACACCCGAAGACCGTGAACGTTATGTGAGCCTTATCATCAACGATATGCTCCCACGCATCTACGACGAAGCGTTGGCAGAGTTTTGCGACGTTTTTTGTGAGCAAGGGTATTTCACGCTCGACCAAAGCGAGCGTATCCTCCGTGCTGCACAAGAACTGGGTTTAGGACTCAAACTTCATGCTGACCAGCTTTCTGCGTTTGGCGCAGTAGAACTTGGTGTGCGGCTTGGGGCAATTTCCGTTGACCATCTTGAATGTACCACCACAGCAGGTATTGAAGCACTCAAAGCCTCGTCCACCATTGCCACCGCACTGCCTGGGGCATCGTTGTTTTTGAACCATCACTATCCGCCTGCTCGCGCCATGATAGACGCAGGCTGTGCCGTTGCTTTGGCTACGGATTTCAACCCCGGCTCTTCGATGATGTACTCTATGCCACTGATGATGTCGCTTGCTTGTACGCAAATGCGGATGACCACCGCCGAAGCACTCACCGCGGCTACACTCAATGGAGCAGCAGCATTGGGGCTGGCACATGAGCGAGGCTCTCTTGAACCCGGCAAACGCGCAGACATTCTTCTTTTTCGCGTCCCCAATTATCGCTATATTTCCTATCATGTAGCAGAAAATCACCTTGCCCACGTTATCAAAGACGGCAAGCACCTTCGCAACGCTGAACTCCTCCGTGCATAACAAATAGTGGATAGCAAAATACAGGAGTTTCGCAACCAAACAAATGCTACTGACAAGAGACACACCAAAAGAATAGCTCAAGACTGTTTCCACAGGATGCCTCTTGAGTTCATACTTCATACTTCATACTTCAGTTGCATTTCCTTCATGAACATCAATACCAGCAATCCTGCCGAGCATCTGCGCGACATTTTGATTGAACCAGCACCAGACCTTTTTTTTTCGCGTAATGATTCCTCCGACCCACGCATGGGCGACATTGTGGTGCGAAAATTAGAAGCCTACGTGCCAGAAATTCGCGTGGGAATTCTGGGTTGCCCGCAGGACGACGGCGTTCGGCGCAACAAAGGACGCACCGGCGCACGCGAAGCACCCACCGAAATTCGCCGTGCCTTGTATAAACTCACGCCGTTTTCGCTGGAAACCGACATCTCGGAGATTAGAATGTTTGATTTTGGCAACATCCGCGAAGGCTATACGCTCGAAGAAACCCATGAACACTTGGAATACGCAGTGGAAGTGTTGATGGACAACAAGGTCTTTCCTATCGTGCTGGGCGGCGGGCATGATATTGCCTACCCTGATTGGTGTGGCTTTGCTAACTCTGCCCATCGTGTGGGAACAATCAACATTGACGCACATTTGGACTATCGCAAGCCCATTCCTGAGCGCAATAGTGGCACATCGTTTCGCCAAATCCTGAATCACGAAAGCCGCAAATTGCATCCACAAAACTTTGTGGAGTTCGGCACACAAGGGTTTGTCAATTCTGCTGAGTACACCCGTGAACTCCACGAACGCGGTGCAAGCATTGTTTCGCTTGACTATTTACACAAAGTTGGCTGTGCAAATGCCTTCGCAACCGCATTGGAACGGGCTTCGCTTGGCACGGAACGGGTGTACGTCAGTGTTGATATGGATGCTGTACGCTCCGGCGACGCTCCGGGCGTAAGTGCCGCTTCGCCGGCGGGCTTGAGCGCGGAAGAACTCCTGCACGTGGCGCAGATGGCTGGCAAACACTACGCTGTGGGGATGATTGACATAGCCGAAACCAATCCACTGTTCGACCACGACGGACGCACGGCAAAACTTGCTGCTCTCGTCATTATGAACTTTTTGGCGGGATTTGCTCAACGTTAAGCGCAGGTTGAGCACAGAGTGTTCAAAGGCAGCACTTGGTGGGTCGCGTTGTCTTCTCAACACTTCTAACACGCAGGCAAGCAAAAGCAGAGCGCGTGGATTGGGCATCAATGAAATTGCGTATCGTAAGAACGTTGAATATCACACGTTGAACATTCCAGAACAGTAACAAGGTACAATGACGATTGATGGAAACTCTCTGAGGCTTGACGACGTAGCAGACGTTGCCTATCAGCCTGAACGCCGTGCTGATGACCCTGTGGTGTTAAGTAGTGCAGCCGAACACGCCGTACAACAGTCAAGAAATATTGTCGAACGCTGGATTGAGCGCGGCGAAACCATTTACGGCGTAACAACAGGATTTGGTGAGTTTGCCAATGTGCGGATTTCGCAAGAGGACTTAGCGCATTTGCAGGAAAACCTTATCATGTCGCACAGCGTCGGCACAGGAGCGTGGCTGCCGCGCGAGGTCGTGCGCGTGATGATGTTGCTCCGCATCAACGCGCTTGCCAAAGGATATTCGGGCATCAGACTGGAAACCTTACAAACGCTGCTTGCCATGCTGAATGCAGACCTTACGCCTGCTATCCCCGAGCAAGGTTCGGTGGGCAGTAGCGGCGACTTAGTACAGCTCTCGCACATTGCTCTGGCAGCAATTGGCAAAGGACGAATACTCACGGCTTACGGGGTGAAGCCATCAGCAGAGGTGCTACGTGAACACGGCATTGCGCCTGTGCGCTTGCAGGCAAAAGAAGGCTTGGCAATGATTAACGGAACGCAGATGATGTGCGCTTTCGGGGCATTAGCATTGCATAAAGCCTTGCGTTTGGCGGACATTGCCGACGTTGCAGGTGCGCTCACCTGCGAAGCTCTGCGCGGCACAGACACCGCGTTTGACGAGCGTATTCACCGTGTGCGTGGCTTTGTGGGGCAAACGGTTTCGGCAGCGCGGCTGCGAGCGTATATGCGGGACAGCACCATTCGAGAATCTCACCGCGACAAGGCACGCGACCCGCGTGTGCAAGATGCGTACTCGCTGCGCTGTATGCCCCAAGTTCACGGTGCTTCACGGGATGCTCTCGACTACGTGAAGACGGTAATTTCCACCGAACTTCACGCTGCCACCGACAACCCCCTGATTTTTCCTGATGCCAACAACCCCGAAGGCGGTATTCACCTTGAAGGCGGCAACTTTCACGGGCAACCGCTTGCTTTGGCACTGGATTTTTTGGCAATTGCCGCCGCCGAACTTGCCAACATCAGCGAACGCCGCATCGAACGCCTTGTCAATGGCGCATTGAGTGGTTTGCCGCGCTTTCTTGCGCCCAACGGTGGCTTACATTCTGGCTTGATGATTGCCCAGTATTCTGCGGCTTCCCTTGTCTCGGAAAACAAGGTACTGTGTCATCCAGCAAGCGTGGATTCTATCCCCACCAGTGCAAACCAAGAAGACCACAACTCGATGGGCAGTATTGCCGCTCAAAAAGCATGGCGCGTGGTGCAAAACCTTGAGCGCGTACTGGCAATTGAGTTCTTGTGTGCCGCACAAGCCATTGATTTTCTGCGCCCCCTGCGCTCAAGTCCGCCTTTGGAAGCCGTTCACCGCCTCATTCGCCAGCACGTCGCATTTATGGACGCTGACCGCGTGGTCTATGACGACGTGGAAGCTATCCGCATACTGTTGGAAAACGGTTCGCTCGAACAGGCAGCACGCCTTGACATGCCGCCGTGAGGCATCGCTGCAATCTGTGTCTCACACAAAACCACACACAAAACAAAAGCCCGACCAGTCTTCAGCGACTGTCGGGCTTGGGGGTTGTGTTGGCTGAAACGTGAGTAGTGTCTTTGGTGTTTCGTGGTTTATCCGCTCAGGTGCAAGCGGTGTGATGTTTTGGTGAACGTCAGTTCATCCGCGCAATCCGTTTTGCTTCTGGAAACAACTGCACGGCTTTTTGCACTTGTTTGTCGTTCATTGCCTCAATAATATTGGCTTCACGGCTGTTCCACAGCGCACGAGCCAGTTGAACTTTGAGCGACAATTTGATAACCTTGTCATCAGCTTTTGCCTGTTCTTCGTTCCAAACGATGCCCTGTTTTTCTGCCAGTGCGCGAAGGTTTTGCATCATGGTATTGTCTATGGAAAACTCCCGCGCAAATGCTGAGAAGTTTGCTTTGTACATTGCGCGAAGTTTTTCGCCGCTCGTGCTTATCACATTGTCCACATACATTCGCAGCACCGATTTGCTCACCAAATCTATCATCAATTTTGTAACGGTGTCTTGCTTGACGATGTAATCTGGCACGATGCCGCCGCCGCCATACACGCTGCGACCATTCAGTGTTTTGAATACCGGGCGTGTGGAATCAACGGTTTCTTTTTTGCGATTGTGCGCAATGTTGTCGCCTTCTTCCAACTCAGCACGCCCGGCAAGAGCTTTGTAATCTTTGACATTTTTGTACGACCGCTGAATACTGCGCCCCGAAGGCGTATAGTAACGGGAAATCGTCAGGCGGTACTGCGATTTATCGGGCAGGTCGTAAGGGCGTTGCACCAAGCCTTTGCCAAAAGACGTTTCGCCCACAATCAAGCCTCGGTCAAGGTCTTGGATTGCTCCAGCAACAATCTCACTTGCCGAAGCCGAGCCTTCATCAATCAATACTACGAGCGGCAAATTCTCAAATTCGCCGCCGCCTGTGGCATAGTATTCGTCGTTAAATTCTGCTTGGCGACCTTTCGTGTACACGATTTTGTGTCCCGCACCGATAAACGCGTCGGCAAGTTCATATGCCTGCTCTAAGTACCCGCCCGGATTACGACGCAAATCCAAAATAAGCCGTTTCATGCCTTTGCTGCGGAGTTCGCGTGCAGCTTTCTGGAATTCATCGTAGGTAGTAGCGGCAAAGCGGTTGATAGCAATATAGCCAATGTCTGTGCCTTCCATCACAAACGCCGATTCGACACTGTACAAGGGTATGCGGTCGCGGACAATCGTAAAATCTATCAATTGTTGCTGCCTGGCGCGTTTGATACTCACCGTCACCCGCGTTCCTTTTTGCCCTTTCAGGCGTTTCATCACTTCGCGTTCGTTTATGCCGATGGCATTCTGACCGTTGATTTTGACGATTTTGTCTCCTGCTTGA
>Ga0272446_1000866_pt1 | contig 46083 bp, 37 predicted proteins | sample YNPCB0061_FD_194587 | JGI IMG/M metagenome (GOLD analysis project Ga0272446, IMG submission 194587) | Hot spring microbial mat communities from Yellowstone National Park, WY, United States - YNP-CB-006-1 | ecosystem: Environmental > Aquatic > Thermal springs > Hot (42-90C) > Sediment | place...
TGAGCTTCAAAACGCGTCGGACTGGTACAAAGACGGTAATAAGCAGCAACTCCGGGCTCGGCGTCTGGTGACACACTGTGGTACATGAGGATCGGCAACACACGGTCCGGTCTCGGCCGCCCGGAAAGGCAAAGCCGGTACAGAGCCAACGTGATGGTTCGATCCCAACGCAAGGGGGTCTATAGGAATCCGGTTGATCCGGGTTGGGAGGCTTCGCCTTTGCAAGCCACGCCCCCTTAGGACGTGGTGGGCACAGCCCGGTGAATGACCGGGCGATGGAACTCGAGGGCTTTTTTCTGCGTTCCGGGGTCTCAGACCGATCAGCCTTTGGTGAAAGGCACCGTCGCCCCGGGCGGCACTGATGGCCCTGCGACTTCCGACGCGGGGTGGCCGTTCTTGGGTGGGTCTGCATCGGGCTTTAAGCCGCTGCAGAGGCGTTCCACCAAGTCCAGGTAATCGGCTTTCCGGACCTGCCAGCTCTGGCTGAGGGCATAAGCCTGAGCCCGTTCCGCGCGTTGCCGGGTGGCTTCCGGTTTTTCCAGCACCTCGATCACGGCGCAGGCCAGAGCCTCGGAATCGCCCGAGGGGAAGAACCGAACCAGAGAATCGTCGAAGTAGTACCGATCAATGCGCGTGTCCGAGATCATCACGGGCACGCCCAGGGCCATGAATTCCATGATCTTGGTGCTATAGGCCTCATTGCCGAAAGAGTCGGCCCGCTTGGGCACGATCCCCACGTCCGCCTCGGCCATCTTGCGCGCCACTTCACGGGCCGGGATGGGTGCATGGAAGTGAACCGCATCCGCCACTCCCAGCGATCGAGCCAGTTCTTCCCACGGTCGGCGCATGGGGCCGTCGCCGTAGATATGAAACTCGGCTCCGGGAAAGCGCTGTCGTATGCGTGGCAGGGCGCGGATGGCCACGTCCAGCCCCTGGTGGACTTGCAAGCCGCCGGGGAAGAGCAACAGGGGCCCGCCGGTCCCGTTGCGGGAAGCGCGCAGCTCCGGCCGAAAAACCTCCAAATCCACGTGGTTCACGAACACGGAACAACGCCCGGTCATGCCAGTTCGCTGCTCATAAAGGGGGCGCCACAGGTCGTTACTGATGATGACGTGATCTGCCGCCCGCGCAGACCAGCGTTCGACCCAGAGCAGGAAACGGAACCACGGAGAGTGAACGGATAGGCCAAACCGACTGCAGAAGAACTCGGGCAAGATGTCGTGGATGTCGAGGATCACCTTGGTGCCTCGCAATCGCGGATACAACGCAGTCCAGACCAGAAAATCGGGGACATTGTGCACGTGGATAAAGTCGTAAGGGCGCCGACGGTGTTCTCGTGCCAGGTACCAGGCAGATTTAAAGAACAGGCCCAAGGTGGTTCGGAAAATCGGTCCCAAGCCCTGTTCGTCTTTGCAGAACCGGTCCTGCAGACAGCGAACCTGGACCCCGTTGATGGTCTCCTGCCGGGGGAGCTCGGGTGACGCGCGCAGGGCCAACACTTCGACTTCATGACCGGCTTCGGAAAGGGCCTCGGCGTACCGAAGGATCCGATTATCCCGCGTGTAAACCGAGTGGCTGACCATGGCGATGCGGCGAGGTCGCCGGTGCCGCGGGAGGGGCGAGAAACTGCGCACGTACCGGGCTACTTCCCGGGGGAGTGCATGCCAGAATCGCCCGGCGTAGCGTTCCGCCACGTACTGGAGCAGGCGTAGGTAATGTTCGACGGGGAAGGTGTACGGATCGGAAGGCTGACCGGGAAAGCGGAGGTAATCCGGGTGCACGTTCACCAGGGCCATCCCGCCTTGTTCGGCGATCCAGTCCAGCTTGCGCAACCAGATCTCCGGTGAGTTCTGCTGCAACAGCAGAAAGAGCGTGGAGTCTTGGACCAGGGTGTAGGGTAACTCCACATAACCCCGGTGCTGTCCGTCAACTCCGTCCGGGCTGTGCTCAGGGGGCAAGGGTACCCAAAAGGGAAAGATCATGCCGGACCCGTCCGGCATTGGCTCGAAAGGATCCGTGTCGAAGGTGGAGGCATCGTAAAGGATGTCCAAATCATGCAACCAGTCCAGCCGCCGCAGCATGAAACCGGCCCGGAAACCGACCGCGTTCCATTCGCGGAGGTAGTGATTGATCTTGCGGGCGTTTTGCCGAAACGTCTCGTGGTCCCGGAACAGGTGACCATCATGGTGCAGGTCATGCACTCCGACCTCGAAGCCACGCTCTTCCAGCCAGGACCGCAACTCCGCAGGGACGCGGTAAGGGCCTTCCGGAATAAAGTTGAAGCTGGATCGAAAACCCAGGCTCATTTCCAACTCGGCCAAGCGTTTGACCTTGGCCAACCCTTCCGGTCCCTCCACGTCATGCGTCAGGACAAAGGCGAACTGCCGTCCCTGTGGCCAACCCGGCCAACCCTCGGGCGGTCGTTCCGAACCGGGTAGGATGGGCCAGATATCTCCGGACCGGCGCAACACTCGCCGGCTGTACCATCGGCGCAACGCCATCCGCCAAGCCCGAGGTACGTAGGGCTTCAAGCGGTACCAAATCCGGTTACGGAGCATTGGTGGATTTGTCGGCGTCTATCCGAGCCAGATGGGTTTCGCTGGCAACCCACGCTTGGACAGCGCCTTCGCTGCTGTAGCGTATCTGGGCACTATATCAGAGGCTGGGCAGACTTCGTCCCCGTCACTTCGCAGCGACTCGATCTTTTGGCGCTGCGAGTTGCGGTTTTATTACCTCTTTCCCCGCACCCGATGTTCACGGGCAGAGCTCGCGTTCTCCAACGCCAAGCCCGGTAATTCTGTCAGTTGGTCTGGGGATTTAAACCCGATTCCGCTTAAACCATACCTGCTGAACCGGGCAAAGAAAGACCAGTGCACAGCATTATCCCGAACCAATGCCGTTAAACATCGGTTTGCAACCGTGTCGGCAGGTAGTTGTGATAGCGGTTCAAGACCGCCGTTACGTTGGCCCGGCTCTCCGCCAGCATGGCGGCGCAACGTTTGGCCTGCTCCGCATTGCTGCGCTCGGCCTCGATCACCAAAAAAGTCATATCCAGCAGGCCGGCCACCTTCGCCGTAACGCTGGTCTGGCTGACCGGCGGCATGTCGAAAATGATGTAATCGTAGTCGCTGGCCTTCATCTTGGGCAGCAGACTGGCAAAACGTTTGGGGACCACCCCCAACCGTCCCCCGTCGGCGCGGTTGAGCGAGACCACGTAAAGGTTATCCTGAACCTGCGCCGACTCGCGGCGGGTGCCATCCAGCGCCTCGCTCAGGCCGCAACCCGGTTTGCCGCGATAAAACGGATATACCGACGGGCCGTGTTCGGGATTCATGTCCACGAGCAGCACGTTGCCTTCGCCGGTTTCCGACAGACTCTCTGCCAGTCCGGCAGCGATCGAGGAAACCCCGGCACCGTGATGCGTACCGGTGATGCCAACCAGCTTCGGCTTGTGGTGCATTTCCTTCAGCTCAAAATACATGATGAGCCGGTCGCGGAGGGCCTCGTGGTAGGTACGCATCGGATGCGTCGGGGCGGTCGGCGCCGGCAGGTTGGCGGGGTCCGCCCCGGAAGCGGCCGATTCAGCGCCCGCGCTGAGCAAAGCCGGCGCAGGGGGAGGCCGAACTCGCGGATGTCCGTTGCGACTGAAATCCGGGATGGAAAGGAACAGCGGCAAATGCAGCTTCTGTTCGACGTCGCTGGAACGTTTGATCGAAGAGTCCAGGAACTGTTCGATCAAAAACGCCAAGGCCAACCCGGCGGCGATTCCGCCAAACAGAATCAGCAACGTCGGCTTGAGGGCTTGTTTTGCGTTATAAACCGGCGCAGTAGGTTCCTGGACGACATTGATGTTGGCCAGAGAACTGGCCCCGAGGGTTTCATCAATACGGGCCTGCTCCAGGCTGGTGCTGTAGTACAGGTACTTGGTTTCCTCGCGTTGCTTGCGGCGCTGGAGCTCGGTGATGGCTTGCTCGACCTCGTTAATCTTGGCGGTTTCGGCCCGGAGTTCTTCGAGATAATCCCGGAAGCGTTTGACCCGGGCTTCCAGGGCCGCCACTTCCCCCTCGAGGACGCCGATGTCCTGGGTTCCCGCGCTCAGCCCGGCCCGACCCGTGGGGCCGGGAATCAAGGTGCCGGCGCGCGCGGCGGACTGCGCGAGGCGTTGCAGCCGGGGCTCGTTCGCTTCCAATTCGCGGCGGTTGTTTTCCACGGCTGCAATCAACTCGCGCACTTGGCGCACGTCCTGACTTTCTGGGGTAAACTGCGCGAGGAGTTCGACCTCCCTTCGGCGCAAGGCCTCCAACCGCGCCAAGATGGCGTTGTATTGGCGCTCGAGTTCGGGGTCGAGCGGCTTTTCCGCCAAAGCTTCTGTCGCATTGGTAACCGGGGCCGCGGCCTGGCCGGCCAAAAGACGGAGCTTTTCCAGGACGGTTTTGCGCTCGGCCAGTTCCGCCTCAGCAGCAATCAATTCCTGACGGGCGCGGGAGGACTGCTCGGCCAACATGCGTTTGGACTCCTCGATCGAAGTCACGTTGGCCTGGCGTTTGAGCTCCTGCAATTGTCGCTCGGTCTCGCTGAGTTGGGACCGGAGCAGGTCGGTCTGCTTGGTGAGAAAGTCGTCAAAGACCCCCACAGCCCGGTGGACCTCGGCGTGCTTGCGAAGATACTTCTGGACCAGTTCGCGCAGGATGGGCTGGACCATCGTCGGGTCGGGGTGATTTAGCGCAACCCGGATGACACTGCTCTTGCGGGGCACATCCACCTCCAAACCCTTCATGATTAAACCCGCCGCGGCGAAGCGGTTGGTTCCTCCGCCAGCCCGGGCCAGGATTTTGTCCGCCCCCAACTGGTCCACCACCTCGAGGACCAGGTCCCGGCTGGTGAGGATTTCCAACTCGGAATTGATGATGTTTTCGCCCCGGCTGTCCGGAGATTTGACCTCGCCCTGTGCGCCCAGGTTGACATCCACCGCACGGGAATCGCGCACGTAGCGCACCAGCAGCTTGGCCTCGGACTGAAACTGCGGACCCTGCAAAAACCAGAAACCTGCCGCTCCCGCGACACCCAACAGGGCGCAGGTGAGGATTTTCCACTTGTGACGGAAAAGCATGTAGTACACGTCGCCCAATTTCAGACCGCCGGGGGGCGGTCCGGGCGAACGTGCCGCGGTTGCCGTGGGAGAAAGCGGAGGATTCATAGGGTCGGTGCGGTCAGGTTAAATGCGGATAGAGGCGCTCGCCCAGCCAACGCAGCACGGGAACCGGGAGGCGGCGGAACAACGCCGTGTGCCACCCCGAGCTGCGGTCCGATTGCCGGGCAAAGCGGTCACGGCGCAAGTCATACTGCCAGTAGCCGATCTCGGTTTCCTCGGCGCCCCAACTTAGCTTGAACCGCCGCAACCCGTCCTGCCCCGAGGAGGTGCGCCCCAGGTCCAGGGTCGCACATCCCGTCGCCGCGTAATGACGAATGGCCGCCCACATGACCGCGTTGTTGGCCCGCAAGTGCAAATGCTCGCGATCTGACGCTCCGAACTTGTACACGACGCGGGGGCCCATCTGCAAGAAAATCGCAGCGGCCAAAGGGCGTCCCTGCCGGTAGGCGCAAAAGACCGCCCCCGCGCCGCGCGCGATGATCCCGGCGTGCAAATGCCGGAAAAACCGAAGCGGCTGGGGCGGCAGGCCGTGCGAGCGCCGGGTCTGGCCGTGGAGTTCGTAAAAAGCCGCCACCGCGTCCCACGAGGTTTCTTGCCGCACTTCCACGCCTTCCCGAGCCGCTTTGCGAATGGCCTGGCGCACCGATCCTTCGAGACCGGCAAACAACGCCGCCTCCTCCCGGTCCAATCGCAACACGTGTCGCAAAAAGCGCACCGATTCCCGCCCGGCCGCAACACCGCCATCCTCGCCGCCGCTGCGGCCTTCCACGTAACGCCAGCCGCGGGCACGGCCCAACGCGATGGCCGCTTCCAGCAATTCCTGTTGCTCGGCGGGGGTTGCGGCCAGCATCTCGAGGTGATCGCTGAAGGGCAGCGCCACTCCGCGCCGCCCCCGCCACGGACTGGCGCATTCCATCAAAGGCAGCAGGGCCCGGCGACCATCGGCTGCTGGCCGCACCAGGGCCAGGGATTTGAACCCGTAAGCGGCGGCGAGCACCGACATCCACGCCGCGGTGTGAAACACCCCCGCCTGCGGCCAGGCGCGCACCCATTCGTCCCACGCAGGCGTGGCCAGCGGGTCCACCACCGCCCACGAACCCACTGCGGCGTCGGCACCGGCCTGTTCACCGGCGGTCGCGCTGCGCGTCGCAGGAAGCGCGGTCACCCACCGGATTTCCGGCCCCACGGCAGCGACACCCGTCCCGGTCAACTTGTTTGCGAGCGGAGGCATCATTCAGGCCGTTTCAAGCGCAGGGAACCAGTTGGGCCGTCGGTTGCGGGACCGCGGCGGCGGACCGGGTTGCCGCGTGGCGGCTGAGGCAGCGCTTGAGTTCCTGGGCCACGAATTCCACCTGGTCCTCGGTCAATTCCGGATACATTGGAAGCGAGAGCACCTCGGCCGCGCACTGTTCGCTCACCGGAAACATGCCGACGCGCAATCCCAGGTCGCGATACGCTTCCTGCAGGTGCACCGGAATGGGATAATGAATGCCGCAGTGCACCCCGCGTTCACCCAGTTCACGGAGTACAGCGTCGCGGTCCGGCACCCGGACCACGAAAAGATGGTAAACGTGGCGCGAGCCGGGGCGTTCGACCGGCAGGGACACGCCACCCGCGTCGGCCAGGAGGGCCCGGTACTGCGCGGCGTGACGGCGCCGGGCCTCGTTGCCCGCCTCCAGACGCTTGAGCTTGATCTGGAGCGCGGCGCCCTGGAGGCCGTCCATGCGCGCGTTCCAGCCCACCCGGTCGTGATAGTATTTCCGGGCCTGGCCGTGGTCACGGAGCATCGCGACCGTGCGCGCCAGGTTTTCATCGTTGGTGACCACCGCCCCGCCTTCGCCCAGAGCCCCCAGATTTTTGCCGGGGTAAAAGCTGAAGCAGCCCAGGTCGCCCCATGCGCCGGCGCGCCGCCCCTGATAAGCCGCGCCGTGGGCCTGGCAGGCGTCTTCCACGACCGGGATGCCATGCGCGCGGGCGATGGCCAGGATGGGTTCCATGTCGGCCATTTGGCCGTACAGGTGCACGGGGATGATCGCGCGTGTCCGGGGCGTGATGGCCTGTTTGAGCAGGCGCGGGTCCATCGTGTAGGTGTCGCGGTCAATGTCCACAAACACCGGACGCGCGCCGGCGTAGGTGATGGCTTCGGCCGTGGCCATGAAAGTCATCGGCACGGTGATGACCTCGTCGCCGGGGCCCACGCCCAGGGCCAGAAGTGCCAACCACAGGGCGTCCGTGCCGCTGCCGACGGCCACGCAGTGGCGCGTGCCGCAGTACGCGGCGAAGTCTTTCTCGAACTGCTGCACGAAGGGGCCGCCGGCGAAGGCGCTGGTGTCGAGCACGGCCTCGAAAGCCGCCATGAGTTCATCGCGAATCGGCGCGTGATGCCGGCGCAGGTCCAGGAAGGGTACTTGGGTCATGGGATGATATTGGAGGGGCAGGTTTCGGGGGATTCCAAGCGTCGCAAAATTCGCGCGGGATTGCCGGCCACGACGGTCCACGGCGGCACGTCCCGGGTCACCACGCTGCCGGCGCCCACGAGGGCATGCTCGCCCACGGTGATGCCGGCCAGGAGCGTGGCCCCCGAGCCGATCGAGGCGCCACGCTTGATGCGGGTGGGAATGCATTCCCAGTCGGCCTCGGTTTGCAACGCGCCGTCGGCGTTGGTGGCGCGGGGGTAGAGGTCGTTGATGAAGGTCACGTTGTGCCCCACGAAGACCTCGTCCTCGATGATGACGCCTTCGCAGATGAAGGTGTGGCTGGAGATTTTGCAGCGGCGGCCGATGCGGACGCCCTTCTGGATTTCCACGAAGGTGCCGATCTTGGTGTCGTCGCCGATTTCGCAGCCGTAGAGGTTGGTGAAGCTGTAAATGCGGACGTTGACCCCGAGCTTGACGTCGGGCGCGATCAGGCAGAACGGCCGCTCCGGCAGGCGTGTGGAACCGACGGGTTGCATGGCGCGCGCTGGTCTCCAGGACGTCCTGTCGTTTTCAGTGCACGGCGAGCACCGCGGGCGCAGGCGCGGCTTTGCCGTTGCCGGCCGCGTGGCGCGGCGCCGGAACGCGTCCCGTCGTGGCGCCGGCCCGGGGTCGGCCGTTGGTGGGTTTGAGCAACACCGGCACGGGCTCTTCCGCTTCGGCAAGCGAGACCGGGGCGCCCTGGTTTTTGAGCGAGAGCGAGGCGGCCTCGAGGATGCGCACCATCTCGAGCGCCTGGCGGCCGCCGGAGAGCGGCTCCTGGCGGGTGCGGATGCAGTCCAGGAAATGCTGGCATTCGACCTTGAGCGGTTCCTCCTGCTTGATGTACGGGGCGTACACGTCGCCGTAGTGGTAGGAGTAGTGGAACTCGGCGAAGGTGTCGTAATGCGGCGGGGTTTCCACCCGCGTGTCGAAGATGCGGAGCTTCTCGTGCGGGGTGACGTCGTCGTACACGATCATGCGGCGGCTGCCCACGATGGTCATCTCGCGCACCTTGCGGGGATCGAGCCAACTGCTGTGAATCTGGGCCGAGCGCTGGCGGCGGAACTCGAGGTTGAGCAGGGTCACGTCCTCGACGCCCGGGGTCACGTGCGCGCTGCCCCGGCAATTCACGCTCAACGGGGTTTCCTCGAGGATGTAGAGGATGATCGAGATGTCGTGGGGCGCCAGGTCCCAGGTGACGTTGATGTCCTTCTGGTACAGGCCCAGATTGAGGCGCCGGGAGGCGATGTAGCGGATGTCGCCGATGTCGCCGCGGTCCACGATTTCCTTGATGCGCCGGACCACCGGCGAATACAGGAAGGTGTGCCCGACCATGAGGGTCAACCCGCGGCGGGTGCTTTCCCGGATGAGGTCCTCGCACTCGGCCACGGAGCGGGCGAGAGGTTTTTCCACGAAGACATGTTTGCCCGCCTGCAGGGCGGCCAAAGCCAGGGCGTGGTGGGTGCCGACCGGTGTGGCGACCACAACCGCGTCGAGGGTCTTGCACTCGATCAAGTCCTCGAAGCGTGGCGTGGCGTCCACTTCCGGGTAGAGGGACTTGACGTGACGCAGCCGGTTTTCATCCCGGTCGCACACGTATTTGACGCGGCAACCGGGCAGGGCCCGGAAGTTCCGAATCAGGTTGGGTCCCCAGTAGCCGCAGCCGACTACTCCGACGTTCAGAACACTGTTCATAGGGTCGAATGGCAGTTGAGGGTTTGCACAACAGGGTTACACGGAATCGGAAAGTGAACTGGGCGCGATACCATTGGCCGTGCCCGGAACGGAGTGGAGCAACGCACGGCGGGCGGCGCGCCGTTGCCGCCAACGCCGCCAAGCCGCCACGATTTCCCACCCCACCGCCCCCGGCGTCCGCAGCAGAATCCACACGTCCCGCCAGAGGCGCTGGCTTCGGGCATAGCGAATGTCCAGGCGCATCATCTGCTCCGTGACCAGGCGGTTTTTGCCGCTGACCTGCCACAGGCCGGTCATCCCGGGCAGGCACTCGAAGCGGTGGAAGTACCAGGGCTTGTACGTCTCGGTCTCGTACGGGATGCACGGGCGCGGGCCGACCAGGCTCATCTCGCCGCGCAGCACATTCAAAAGCTGGGGCAACTCGTCCAGGGACGTCGCCCGGAGGTAACGGCCCAGCCGAGTGATCCGGAAATCTTCCTCTGCATCGAGTTTTTCCATGGGCACCCCGGTGGTCAGCAACTGCTGGACGTATCGCCGGTGCACCTCCGGGTCCGCATCCACGTACATGGTGCGGAACTTGAACATGCGGAACGGCCGGCACAGCAACCCCACCCGTTTCTGTCGGAACAGCACCGGTCCGCGGGAACTCAGCTTCACCGCCAGCGCCACCAGCAGCCACAGCGGCGAGAGCACCAAGAGCAGCAACAGACTCAGCGCGAAATCCACGGGCCGTTTCCAGGCCGGGACGCGCGGCACCAAGGGCCGCTTGGGACCCCGCCCGGGCGCGGCCGCGAGTGGAGCCGCGGGCGTGCCGGGGGGAATCGCACCGCCGCCGGCGTGGCTGGCCGGCCCGCTCAAATCCGCAGGGCTACCCGCCGGTGGAAAATTGCAACTCCCCCGCACCGCGTTCCCACCGGTGCACGATGCCGCCGAATTGGTGGGAGCGTGCGGTGGTTCTCCTTTGCCAGCTTTTCCCCACATACCTTTGCCTTTGGTCCCGTCGTTGCCCAATTCCAGTTTTTGCCTTTCGAGGGCCGATTCTGGGGAAACGCGGCTCCGGCGGAAGTCAGGGAAATTACTACATCTTTGTCAGGGAATTCCCCGACACGCTCGAAAGGGCATTCCGGCTGTTCCGGTCGCCGGTTCGTGCTGGGGCTTGAACGGACATGGACCGGGCAGGTCAACCAGGCTGCCCAGCCAACCACCCACCGCAAAAACGGAACCCGCCGGGAGCGGCCCATCTGGCCGGGCCCGAGGGAAGTCCACGAGGCGCGTACCGGCCTGCGCGGCGGCGTGGCGGCTTCAGGCCCGCGGGTGGGCCTGATCATACACCTGCTTGAGCCGCTCGGTGGTGAGGTGGGTGTAAACCTGCGTCGTGGCCAAGTGCGCGTGGCCGAGCAATTCCTGCACGCTGCGCAGGTCCGCCCCGGCCTCGAGCAGGTGCGTGGCGAAACTGTGGCGCAACTTGTGCGGCGTGAGCGCCGGGTCGAGCCGCGCCGCGGCCAGATACCGCTTGAGCCGGAGCTGGACCGTGCGCGGCCGCACCGGTTCGGCCGGGCCGGCCCGGCCAAGGAATACCGGGTCGCCCGGGCCGGGCGGCGACGTCAGGCGCTGCCAATACGCCCGCAAAGCCTCCAACGCCGGCGCGCCGATGGGTACCAGCCGTTCCTTCCGCCCCTTGCCCCGCACGCGCACCAGTTGTTCGCCGAAATTCACGTCCTCGACCCGCAGTCCGCACACTTCGCTGATGCGCAGGCCGCAGGAGTAAATCGTCTCCAGGATCGCGGCGTCGCGCCAGTACTCCGCCTCGACATCGGCAGAAACGGTTTCCCCGGCCGCGCGCCGGGCGGCCAGTTCCTGCAACGGCGCAGCCAGCAGCGCTCCGGTTTGCGCCACGGTGAGAAACCTCGGCAGCCGCCGCGGAGTGCGCGGCAGGGCCAGGTCCCGCACCGGCAGTTGGGCCGCCAGACCGCGCCGGTTCAAAAAGCGGTAAAACGTGCGCAGGGCGCTGAAGCGGACCCGCAGCGCCGAGCGGCCGAGTCCGCGCCGCCCCAGAAACCGCAGGTAAGCCCGGAACGTGTCGCGCTCGAGCGCGCTCCAGACCGGGTCGGCGCCCTGTTCTTGGCGGTACCAGCCGGCGAATTCGGCCAGGGCCTGCGCGTAATTGCGCCGCGTGTAGGGCGAGGCGCCGCGGTCAGCCGCCAGGTGTTCGAGAAAAGCGGCGACCATCGGGTCCGCTGGCGGCGGCGCGGCGTCGGGTGCGGGCGCTCGTCCGGTGTTGGCCGGTTCGGCGGCCGTCGCCGACACGGGATCGGGCCGGGCTCCGGAATTCACCGGGCCAGTGTAAGCCGCCGTTGCGTGGAAACCACCTCAAACGTGGCGTCCAACGGCGCGGCGGGGCGGTGGGAATTCGGCGATTTCAGTTCGCCGCCGGCCGGTACTTGAGCGCCACGCCCACGATGATGCGGGACTGCGTGGCGGTGACGGCCGGGCTCCACCACGGGCCGCTCACCCACCAGCCGGTCGTCTGGGCGTGGTCTTGCACGATGAACACGGCGTCCGCGCCCAGCTTGGCGGCCTCGCGGCGGAAGCGTTCCTCGATCTTGCGCGCGTCCGGCGGAGGCGACAGCGAGGCGTCCACCACGATTTCGCCCAGCCGGTCGTGCGGCCGCTCGGGCGGGCGGTGCAGGATTTCGATGCGGCCCGGGTCGGTCGGCGCCGGGCGGGGCGCGCCGATATAGGTGATGGTGTGGGACTGGTAATAGCTGCAGCCGGCGGTCAACAGGACAACCGCCAAGGGCAGGCCGGTCAGGAAAGTTCGGGACAATTTCATGGCAGCAACGGTGTGGTTTCGGTTTCGCGAGAGGGCAGCCCCGGCCCTTCAGCCCAACCGCCGCAACGCGCGGGGCGGGAGCAACCACTCGAGCGTGGCACAGCGACCGGCCTCGAGGGTCGGCGCTTCCAACCGGGCCAGGCCGCCTTTCTTGAACGCGAGCGCGGCCCCCGAGGTTCCGGCGATGAGCAGGGCCGTGAATTCGCTCAGGTGCGGCTCGTGGCCCACGAGCATCACAGCCTCAGGCCGGGGCCGCAGTTTGTTGAGCTGGCGAACCAGCGCGGTCGAATCCGGCGGCACGCCCAGATGCTCGGTTTCTTCGAGGCGGTCGCTCAGGCCCAGGACCTCGGCGACGATTTCGGCGGTTTGGCGGGCGCGGACCAACGGACTGGTGAGGAGGACGTCGGGTTTAACGCGCAGCCGGCGCAAGCCGCGGGCGATTTCGCGCACCCGCTCGGCGCCCACCGGGGTCAGGCGCCGTTCGCGGTCGCGGACGGGGTCGCCGTGGCCGGTTTCCTCGGCGATCCCGTGACGCATGAGGTACAGCTTCATGACTTCAAAAATCTCACGCCCGGGACCGGAGGCAAGTCGCGCCGCGGCACAAAAAAGGCGCCGGGGACGCCGGCGCCCGTGAAGATCGGATGAAGCCGCGTGCTCAGGCCTCCCAGCCTTTGCGGTTCTGACGGCTGACGAACTGGGCGGCCTCGGGCACGTTGGGCGAGCGCATGTTCGGCCCGTCCCATTCCATGCGCCGGCCCTCGCCCACCCGCAGCGCCACACAGCCGAGCAGGATGATCTCGGTGAGGTAGGCGGCGATGTCGAAGTTCGAGTAGGCGGGGGTGCCGTCGCGCATCATGCGGAACCACTCCTCCATGTGGCCGGGCGAGCGGGGGATGCTCTGGGGCACGTTCTTGCAGGCCTCGTGTTTGTCGCCGGCCTTGAATTCCTCTTCGCCCTTCATGGCGATGTAGAACTGGGCGCCGTAGTCATCGGGCGAAAACAGTTTGCCCTTTTCGCCGATGATGAGGGCGCCGCTGCCGGGCAGGTTGCCCTGGGTGGCGAGGATTTCCTTCACCCGGTCGGCATCGGGGCGCAGGGGCTTGAGCGGGTCGTTGGGATTGCCGTCGTACCACCAGAACTTGAGCGGCGGCAGGCCCTCGCGCTCAGGGAACTCGAAGCGGATGCGGGTGGTCTTGGGGAAGGTCTCCGGGTAGTAGCGGGAGCCCAGTTCGTACTCGACCACGGTGGGGTAACCCAGCTTCAGCGCGCGGAAGGGCATGTTGACCGTGTGGCAGGCCATGTCGCCCAACGCGCCGGTGCCGAAGTCGAACCACCCGCGCCAGGCGAACGTGTGGTAGAGGCCCTTCTTGTACGGGCGCATCGCGGCGGGGCCGATCCAGGCGTCCCAGTTGAGTGTGTCGGGCACGGGGTCTTCGCCGGGCGGGCGGTCGAAGCCCTGGGGCCAGATGGGGCGGTTGGACCAGACGTGCAATTCGAGCGGCTTGCCGATGACGCCGGCCTGAATGACCTCGACGGCGCGGCGCAGGCCGGGCTCGGCGCTGCCCTGGTTGCCCATCTGGGTGGCCAGTTTTTTCTCGTTGGCCAGTTGCCGGACCATGCGGGCCTCGGCCACGGTTTGCACCAGCGGCTTCTGGCAGAAGCAGTGTTTGCCCAGCTTCATGGCGCGGATGGCGGCCACGCCGTGGTTGTGGTCCGGCGTGGACACGGTTACCGCGTCAATGCTCTTGGCCATCTCGTCGAGCAGTTTCCGGTAATCCGTGTACTGCTTGGCCTGGGGGAACTGCTTGGCCTTTTTGGCCAGCGTGTTCCGGTCCACGTCGCAAATGGCGACGATGTTGCCCCCGCAGCGGGCGGCGTCGCTGCTGTCGCTGTCGCCCTTTCCGCCCACGCCGATGCAGGCGATGTTGATGCGTTCGTTGGCGCCGAGCACCCGGCCCACAAACGGGAAGGCGAGGGTGACCGTGCCCACCGCCGCGGAAGTGCGGCTGAGAAACTGACGGCGAGTCAATGTGTTCATGTCTGCTGTCGCTCGGAATCACACCGCCCGAGGGCGGCAGCCCGGGGCGGCCTTGCCGGCGGCCGGCCCGGGCGGATTGGTTTTGTTCGACCGGCTTGCGCCTCCTCCGACGCCGGGCACCGGAACCGTGTTCAACCCGGCGGGGCGAGGCGGCAGCCCTTTGTGCCGCGAAGAAGCCCGGCGCACAAGTCCAATTCTCGCGCCGCGCCGCGCCCGCTCGCCTGCGTGGCGTGTCCGGGGAATGTGCTTTACACACCCCCGGCCCGGCGCCTACGCTCGGGCCTTGGAATTGAAGTTGCATTGAACGGGTATGGAACCGAAGAGCAAAACGATCGCGGAGTTCCGCATCCACGAAAAGGATACGGGCTCGGCGGACGTGCAGGTGGCGCTGTTGACCCAGCGCATCAATCACCTGACCGAACACCTGCAAGTCCACAAAAAGGACCACAGCTCCCGTCGCGGCCTGCTCATGATGGTGGGCCAGCGACGCCGCCTGCTGGAATACCTCAAGTCGAGGGATTTTCAGCGCTATCAGGCGGTGACCCAAAAACTCAACCTCCGCAAGTAAGCCCTCCGGCGGCGCTTCTGCGCACGTACCCTTCCAACTTCCTTCACCGCCAGCCGCCCGGCCGTGCCGGGCGACCCTCGAGGTTCAAGCGTGCGCCTCGAGCCGGCGGTGGCAACCCGGCACGCACATCCCGTGAACCCGTTGGCTTAGGGAAATTTCATTCAGCTTCCCGTCTCGGGCGGTTGACTGAAGTTCCTCGGGCCGACGGGTTCCCACCCAGTCAGTTATGCCAGAAAAAGTCACAGTCAAAGTCGGAACCCAGGACATCCAAATCGAAACCGGCCTCCTGGCCAAACAAGCAGACGGCTCGGTAACCGTCCGCCTCGGCGACACCATCGTCTTGGTGGCCGCGGTCGCCGCCACCAACCCCCGCGAGGGGCAGGAATTCTTCCCCCTCACGGTGGATTACCGCGAAAAGGCCGCCGCCGCGGGGCGTTTCCCCGGCGGCTACTTCAAACGGGAAGGCCGCCCCACCGAGAAGGAAATCCTCACCTGCCGGATGACCGACCGCCCCATCCGGCCGCTCTTCCCCAAGGGCTGGTTCAACGAGGTCCAGGTCCAGAGCCTTTTGCTCAGCGCCGACGGCGAAAACGACCCGGACATCCTCAGCATCGTGGGCGCCTCGGCCGCCCTCATGGTCAGCGACATCCCCTGGGCCGGGCCGCTGGGCGCGGTGCGCGTGGGGCGCGTGGGCGGGCAGTTCATCGCCAACCCCACCCACTCGCAACTGGCCGAAAGCGACCTGGACCTGGTCTATGTCGGCAGCGAAACCGAGCTGGTCATGTTTGAAGGCTCGGCCCGGGAAGTCAGCGAAGCGGACTTCATGGCGGCGCTGGCCTTTGGCCACGCCTGCTGCCAGCCGCTCATCACGGCCCAGAAAGAACTGGCCGCCCGCGCCGGCAAACCCAAGCGCACCATCCAAGTCAACGTCGTGCCCGACGAAATCCTCGCCGAGGCCCGCGCCCTGACCGGCGACCGCGGCATCCAGGCCCTGCTCACTCCGGGCAAGCTGGCCCGCGAGGCCGCCTGGCGCGCCGTGTGCGAGGAGGTGGGCGCCAAACTCGTCGAGAAATTCGGCGCCGAAAAGGTCACGCCCTTCGTCCTCAAGGACGCCATGCACCAGGTGCAAGAAGAGGCCGTGCGCGACCTGATCATGAACCAGAACAAACGCCTGGACGGCCGGGGCATGGACGAACTGCGCCCGATTTCCTGCGCGGTCGGCTTCCTGCCGCGCGCCCACGGCTCGGCCCTCTTTGCCCGGGGCGAAACCCAGGCCGTGTGCCTCGTGACCCTGGGCACCACCGAAGACGCCCAGGAACTGGACGCCTACACCGGCGGGGAAAGCGAAAAGCAGTTCATCCTGCACTACAACTTCCCCAACTTCTCCGTCGGCGAAACCGGCCGCATCTCCGGCCCCGGTCGGCGCGAGATCGGCCACGGCGCACTGGCCGAGCGTTCCATCGAGCCGATGGTCCCGCTCAAGGACTTCCCCTACGCCGTGCGCGTGACCAGCGAGATCATGGAGTCCAACGGCTCCACCTCGATGGCCACCGTCTGCGCCGGCAGCCTGGCCCTCATGGACGCCGGCGTGCCGCTCCTCCGCCCCGTGGCCGGCATCAGCATCGGCCTGTGCACCGAGTCCGGCCCCCACGGCGGCATCCTGCGCCACAAGCTCCTCACCGACATCATCGGCTGGGAAGACCACTTCGGGGACATGGACTGCAAGATCGCCGGTACCGAACGGGGCATCACCGGCTTCCAGCTCGACCTCAAACTCAAAGGACTGCCGCACCCCATCATCGCTGAAGCCCTCGAACGCGCCCGCGTGGCCCGGCTCAAGATTCTCGAAATCATGAACCAGACCCTGGCCGCGCCCCGGGCGCAGCTCAGCCCCTACGCCCCGCGTATCCTCAGCCTCAAGATCAACCCCGACAAAATCGGCGCCCTCATCGGGCCCGGCGGCAAGAACATCAAACGCATCTGCGACGAGTCCGGCTGCGAAATCAACATCGAGGACGACGGCACCGTGCAGATTTACTCCCGCAGCGCCGAGGGCATGGAAATCGCCCGCCGCGAGGTCGAAGCCCTCAGCGCCGAGATCGAGGTCGGCAAAATCTACCGGGGCAAGGTCGTCACGATCAAAGATTTCGGCGCCTTCGTCGAAGTCCTCCCCGGCAAGGACGGCCTGGTCCACGTCAGCGAACTGGCCGGCTTCCGCGTCAAGCGCGTCGAGGACATCGTCAAGCTCGGCGACGAAATCTGGGTCAAGTGCCTGGGCGTGGACGAAAAGGGCCGGGTGCGCCTCTCCCGCCGCGCCGCCATGGAAGAGCGCGACCGCGCCGAACGCGGCAAGGATTCCGCCGAAGCCGAGGCGCCGGCCGGTGGCGAACCCGCCGCCAAGACCGAAGCCTCATCGGAACCCGCCCCGGCCTCCGGCGCCGAACCCCGGCCCGAACCCCGGCGCAGCGAGGAACGTCGCGGCGAATCGTCGCGACCCCGCGGCGGAGGCGAACGCGGCGGCGAACGCGGCGGCGATCGCCGCGGCCACGGCCATCGCCGGGGCGGCGGCAACCGCGGCCCCCGCGAGTAAACCCACGGCCTGCCCTTCGGCCTGACGTCTTCATCAAACAAAAACCGCCCGGCTCGGGCGGTTTTTTTGTCGAAGCGCACCCCCAAGTCGGCGAGGCCTAAACCAAGACGGGCCGGCGTGAGGTGTGGGACTTGGCCGGAAGGATGCGGTCTGACCGGGGAACGGGCTACTGGCTCGTGGCGGCGGGCACCCGATAGGGCGCCGATGAGTCGGCGCCGTCCTCGGCCGGGGCGCAGCCCGGCCCTACCAAATCGCGTGCCGGGTGCACCTTTTTGGTGAAGCGGCTTGAAGCCCAGGAGTTGGCGGCAGGTTGCCGCCAACGACGGTCAAGTTGGCCGTGCCACCCGGAGCGACCGAATCGGACAGCTCAGCTCTGCGCTTTGTCGGGCGATTCGGTCCCGGACGCGCTTGCGTCGGACGGGGCAGTCGGAGGCGGCGCGGCGCTTTCTTCGGGGGCGGCCGGTTCCGACTCGGGTGCCGGTGAAGTTTCGGCCGCGGCCGGTGCTGGCGCCGCTGCGGCGGTTTCCGCTCGCGGGGCTTCGGCCGCGGGGGAACCGGCGGCTGGGGACTCGGCCTTGGATGTCTCGGCCTTGGGCGCTCCGGGTTGGGATTCGGCCTTGGGCGCGGGGGCCGGCTTGGGCTTGGGCGGCTGGGCCGTTTCCATCCGGCCGTCGGTGAACTCGATCACATGGCCCTGGTGAATCAGCCAGTGCAGGTCGGTGATGATGGCCGTCTGCTCGGGGGTGGGGCCAGGTTCAGTAGGAGCGGGGGCCGGCGTAGCGGTGGCGGCGGTGGCCGCCCCGGTGGCCCCTGCTTCACCGGCCGGGGCCGCGGATGCGGGCGCGGGGGCCGGGGCGGGCGGCGGCGGCGGAGCGGGCGCCAGGGCGTCCAGGAGCTTGCGTCGGTTGCAACCCGGATGGGCCTGGATGAATTCGATGATGCGCCGCACGCGGTCGGACACCACGGCGGTGTTGAGGTCCAGGTAATGCGGGCGCGCCACGCAGACGTGGACCACGGTCTTGTTGACCTTGAAGAAGTGCAGTCCGTGCCCGGCCAGTTGCTGGCTGAGCTGGGAGGCCACCTTCAACGGGAAGCGGCGCTGCTCGTCCAGGGTGTGGCGCAGGAGCGCCCGCAGGCCGCGGGACATGTAGCGCCGGCTTTCGGGGGTGGTGAGCGTGTGTTCCTCGACGTGCTTGACCAGGTTGGGCAGGTGCGTGGCGCGGAAGTGCTGTTCGACCTGCTCGCGGTCCGCGAACCGCACCGGCTCGGGCAGGTTCAGTCCGATGTACTCGGCCTTCCAGCTTTGCTCCTCGAGCCATTTCTTCACCACCGCCTCGTCCTTGACGATGCGCACGCGCGCCTTGTAGGCCTCGAAGGGCATGTGGGCGTAGCGCTCGCTGTGGAGCTTGCGCAGCTTGTTCTGGTAGTCGTGGTAATTCGGCGGCCCGAGGATGGTCCCGCTCAGGCCGCAAAGGGCGACCAGCGTGTAGGTGCCCTTGGGCGGCTCGCAGGGCACTTTCTCGGTCTGGTAAAATGTGTCGAAGTGTTGCCGCAAGACGTGCTGCGCCACCTCCTCCTCGCTCAGCCACACCGTCTCGTCCAGGGAGCACACAAACAGCGGCTGCAGAATCTGGCCGTCCGCCCCCTTCTTGACGTGGAACTGCACCCGCAGCCGGTCCGGTTGCTGCAAAAACAGGCCGGCCAGTTGAAACAGCGGATAGGCCCGGCCGGTCAGCCGGATTTGCCGCGCCAGCAACTCGACCCCCTCCTTTTCCGGGACCAGGTTCACCAAGACCTCGGGCAACGGTTCCTCCGGCGCCTTCTCCCGCTCGGGGCGACGCTCGGCCGGACGCCCCGCCCGGGGAGCGCCGGGCGGACCGTTGGGCCGGGACTCGCGCCGCGGACCCGACCGCGGCTCGCCCGGGCGTTCATCCCGGGCGCGGTCCCGCCGGAACGGTCGTTCGCCCCGGCGCCGCTCGCGCGTCTCCTCGCCGCCGCCGGCGTAATTGGCGTAACGGTTCACCGAGGCCGGCAGGCGCGCCCAGGCGGGCAACAGTTGCAGGTCTTGATCGAGCTCGAACTCGGACGGTTTGTTCATGCGCTTTCGTCCAGGCGCCAACCTCGCGGTCGGCGGGAATCAACACCAGCGAGCATGGGCGCCGGCCCGCGATAATGCAAGCCCCGCCGGCTGGCGCGTTGCCGGCTCGACAGGGCGGCAAGCCCTCTGCCACAGTGACGGCATGGGCATTTCGCCCCGCCAGTTCGAGACGCTCCGCCAGCGGCTCGCCGCGCCCCGGCGCCAAGCCGCCGATCCTTCCCCCGCAGCAGCCGGGCCCCTCCGGCACAGCGTGATCCTGGGCATTGACCCTTCGCTGCGGGGAACCGGGCTGGGCGTGATTCGCGCCGCGCGCGGCCAAATGGTCGCGCTCGAGTTTGCCGTCATTCATTGTCCCCCGGCCTGGGAACGCTCCCGCTGCCTGGGGCACATCGCCGGCACGGTGCGGGCGCTGATCCAGCGGCACCGGCCCACCGTGGGCGTGGTCGAGGGCCTTTTCCACGCCCGCAACTACCAGACGGCGCTGATCCTGGGCGAGGCCCGCGGCGCCAGTCTCGCGGTCGCCGCCGAGGCGGGCCTCGTGCTTTACGAACTGGCCCCGCGCCGCGTTAAACAGGCCATCGTCGGCTACGGCGCCGCGAGCAAAACCGCCGTCGCCAAGATGGTCCAACGCCTCCTGAACCTCGCAGAAGAACCGCCGTCGGACGCCGCCGACGCCCTGGCCCTGGCCCTGGCCTTCGCCCAGGAGCAGGGCCGCGCCCCGTTGAGCCCGCTCAAGCGCCTCTGACCATGATCGCCTTTCTCGAAGGCCGCCTCGTTGAAGCCCTTCCCACCCAGGTCGTGGTCGAGGTCCACGGCGTCGGCTACGAAGTGTTCATCCCGCTGTCCTCCTTCGACAAGCTGCCCGCTCCCGGCCAGCCCGTGCGCCTGCTCACCCACCTGGCGGTGCGCGAAGACGCGCACGTGCTCTACGGCTTTGCCACCGCCGCCGAGCGCGACCTGTTCCGCCTGCTGGTCAACCACGTCAGCGGCATCGGCCCCAAGCTCGCCCTGAACATCCTCAGCGGCATGTCGCCCGCCGCCTTCCGCGGCGCCGTGGCCGCCGGGGACGTGAAGGCCCTCTCGCGCATCTCCGGCGTGGGCCGCAAGACCGCCGAACGCCTGGTGGTCGAACTCCGCGACAAGGTCGGGGCCGCCGGCACCTGGGAAGCGGCCAGCGAGCAGCGGGCGCTGAGCCCCGCCGATCAGCGCCTGAACGACGCCGTGCTGGCGCTCATCGCGCTGGACTTCAAACCGCCCGAGGCCCACGAAGCCGTCCGCGCCGCCCAGGCCATGCTCGGCCCCGACGCCACCGTCGAGGAACTGGTCCGCGCCGCGCTCAAGCGCTGATCGCCGATGCCCGCCGTCCCGCCCGCCCCGGAAAACGCCCCGCCGCGACCGCCGCGCCGCTCGGGCGTGGTGGTGCCCCACCGGGCCGGCCCCGGCGCCCGCCTGGCCGCGCGCTTCATCTGGCTGGCCGTGCACGCCGTGGACGCCACGCTCCGGTACGACCTGGTGACCGATCAGGCGGCCTGGACCGCGATGCAACGCGGCCGGGCCATCTTCGCCGTGTGGCACAACCGGCTGGCCTTGAGCCTGCGCCTGTACGCCCGGTTCATCCAAAAGCACGACCCGCCCCGCCGTCTGGCGGCGATGGTCAGCGCCAGCCGCGACGGCGGCCTCCTGGCGCAGGTGTTGACGCTGTTCGGCGTGCAACCGGTGCGCGGCTCGAGCAGCCGCCGCGGCGCGCAGGCCCTGCGGGAAATGATCTCCTGGGCCGCGCAGGGCTACGACCTGGCCATCACGCCCGACGGCCCGCGCGGCCCGCGTTACCACGTGCAATCCGGCGCGGTGGACCTGGCGGCATTGTGCGGCCTGCCGCTCATTCCGGTGAGCTACGACCTCGGCTGGTGCCGGCGGCTGCGAAGCTGGGATGGGTTCCTCGTGCCGCTGCCCTTCTCGGTCTGCCGCGTCCGCTTCGGCGAACCGTTGGTGGTGCCCCGCGCTCTCGAGGACGCCGCCCGAGAGCACTACCGGGCCGAATTCGAGCGCCGCCTGCGGGCGATCTCGGACTGGCCAACTCCGGCCGGGAAACCGTCGCCCTCAAACCCGGCACCCCGAAGTGGCGTGTAACCGAAACACCGCCGGCGGCTCGGCATCTCCACAGGGTCGGAGGCCGCGCCCGATCAATTTCGCCCTGCGGCGAAAATCGTGGCGGGCGCGCCGCGGCCCGGGACCATGCGCATGATGACCTTGATCTTGAGTGTCGGTGTGGGCGCCGCCCTGGGCGCGGCGTTGGGCTGGCTGGGCTCGTGCAGTTCCGGCGCGTGCCCGCTCACGGCCACGTGGTGGCGCGGGGCGATTTTCGGCGGCCTGCTGGGGCTGTTCTTTTACGCCTCCTCGAGCCGCGACCTCGCGGGAGGCCGCGAATTGCGCCGCACCGACGGCCCGGTCCAGCCGGTGCGCGAGGCCGACTTTGACGCCGCGGTGCTGCAGGCGCCCGGGCCGGTGCTGGTGGACTTTTACGCCACCTGGTGCGGCCCGTGCAAACGCCTGGCCCCGGTCCTGACCGAGGTGGCGGGCGAGTACGCCGGGCGTGTGAAGTTCGTGAAGGTGGACGTGGACCGCGACCGGGCGCTGGCCGCGCGCTACCAAATCACCGGCGTACCCACGCTGATCTGGTTCCACCAGGGCAAGGCCGTGGCCAGCCTGACCGGCGCCCCCAGCGGGCGCGAGTTGCGCGAGCGGCTGAACGACTGGCTGGCGGCGGCCGGCCCGCCCACGGCTGCGGCACCGGCCAACCCGACCCGTTGAACGGCCCCGCGTGCGCCAGCCCCTGGCCGCGGCGGGCGCAAACGGGCCGACTCCGCCGTAACCAGGCCGTCAAGCCGGCGATGGGTGAAACGGGCCCTTGGCCCGTGCCACCCGGAACCCGCCGAGTCTTTCCGGCTTGGAATTATGTCCCGGGCGAGTTGGCAGTCGGTTGCGGCGCGCGTAGATTAGGGGTGTCGAACGCAGCACCACCCATGGAACGGAGGCCCCTATGAGCACAACCGAGAAACTGATCCCCCAGGAGTTCACCCTGCGCGCCCCCGGCGCTTCCAACGTCGCGCTGGTTGGCGACTTCACCCACTGGCAGGAGCGCCCCATCGCCATGAAGCCGGTCGGCGGCGGCTTGTGGAAGGCCCGCGTCTCCCTGGCCCCGGGCACTTACCACTATCGCTTCCTGGTGGACGGCGAGTGGCGCGACGATCCCGAGTGCACGCTGCGGGTGCCCAATCCGTTCGGCACCGAAAACGCCGTGCGCGAGGTGAAGTAGCGCGCGCCGTTTTGCCTTTCCGGAAACCGCCAGCGCGGCGGGCTACACCGCGCCGGCGGGGTGGGTTTTTCCGCGCTCCGCCTCCGCTGCCAACCCTGCTCACGCCGCGCCGCCCGGGCGCGAGGGATGCGGCGGGGTTGTAACCTTCGCGCCGCTCGCGGCTCGGAGCGGGGCGTCAACGAATCATCGCCGTTGGCGTGACACAACCATGAAACTCGAAAATGCCATTCGCGTCCTGGCCGGCAGCCTGGTGCTGCTGAGCCTGATCCTCTCGCAACTGGTCAGCCCGTGGTGGCTGTTGCTGGCCGCCTTTGTGGGCGTGAACCTCATCCAGTCCGCCTTCACGGGCTTCTGTCCCGCGGAGAACATCCTCCGCAAACTGGGCGTGGGCCGGGGCGAGACCGGAAGTTGCTGCGGCACGAGCGCCTGACCGCGCCCGGCGTCCGCCCTGGCTCCCAACCGCGCCGCGCGCGCCCGCTTGGCATCCCGCAACCCGGGCAGCCGGGGGGTCGTGCGCCGCGCCAACCAAAAGCCCATGAACTCCGCCCCGGTCTTTTCGCCCCGGCACATCCTGTGCCCGGTGGACCTGAGCGAGCACGCCGCGCTGGCCCTGAAATACGCCGCCGCCGGCGCGCGCGCGTTCGGCGCCACGCTCACCGTCCTGCAGGCCGTTGAACTCGAATTGCCGCCCTATTTCACCCCGGGCCAGATGCCCCAACTGCGCGGCGAGGTCCAACAGGCCCGCGACGCCGCCGAACACGCCCTGGCACGGTACGTGGAGGCCGTGCTCGGCGAGGCGGCCCGGGACCTCGCGCCGCGGGTGCGCGCGGTCGAGGGTCATCCCACCGACGTCATCCTCGACACTGCGGAACGCGAGCACATCGAGCTCCTCGTCCTGGGCACGCACGGCCGGGGCGGCGCCCGCCGGTTGCTGCTGGGTTCGGTGACGGAAAACGTGGTCCGCCAGGCGCGGGTGCCGGTGTTTGTGGTGCGGCAAAAACAGCACGAATTCCTCGCGCCCAATCAGCCGGCCGCGCAGCCCAACTTGCGGCGCATCCTTTGCGCCATCGTCCCCGGGGCCGCCGCGCATGCCTGCCTGCAAACCGCCGCCGCGCTCGCCGCCCGTTTCGGCGCCGAACTCACCGCGCTGCACGTGGTCGAAGACGCCGCGGCCGCCGCCGAGACCGCCCGGGCGCAGTTGTGCGCGTGGCTGCCCTCGGCGGTCGCCCAGTGCGCGGTGCGCCCGGAAGTGCGCCGCGGCCGGGCGGCCGAACAGATCGTGGCCTTCGCCGCCGAGACCCGGCAGGACCTGATCGTGCTGGCGGCGCAGACCACCCCCGAGCGCCACGGCCTGTTTTACGGCACCACCACCGAAGCCGTGCTCCGCCGGGCGCCCGTGCCCGTCCTGGTCATTCCGCATCAGCCATGAAACTCCGCCTGTTTCCCGTTCGGCCCGGCACGGCCGACCGCAGCTTCCGCGCGAGCGCCGCGACCGGGCACACCCCCAATCCCCCGCGCTTTGCAAACCGCGCCCGCCGCTTCGCCGCGGCAGCCCTCCCGCGCCTGGCGCTGGGAACCGTGCTGCTGGTCCTTGCCGCCGCGCGGGCCGGGGAGGCGCCGTGGACCCTCGAACAGTGCGTCCGGCACGCCCTGACCAACAGCCCCGATGCCGTGCTCGCCGAGCAGCGCGTGCGCGCCGCGCGGGCTGTCTTGCAACAAGCCCAGGCGCAGGCCTGGCCCACGCTCCAGTTCCAGTCCGGCTACCTGCGCACGGACAATCCGATGTTCGTGCTGGGCTCGGCGCTCAACCAGCAGGCCTTCGGTCCGGCCCTGAGCGACTTCAACCACCTGCCCGATGTGGACAACTGGAACGTGAAAGGCCTGGCCAGCGTGCCGCTCTACACCGGCGGCGCCCTCACTGCCGGCCGGCGCGCCGCCCGCAGCGGCGTGCAGGCCAGCGCCGCGCAGGCCGAGGCGGTGCGCCAGGCCCTGGCCTTCGAAACGGTGCGCGCCTTCCACACCATTCAGAAGACGCGCGCCTTTGTCCGCGCCGCCGAGGCGGCGGTGGCCTCCTTCGAGCAACACCTGGCGCTGGCGCAAAAGCGCTTCGACGCCGGCACCCTCCTGCGGGCCGACGTGCTGGACGTCGAGGTCCGCCTGGCCCAGGCCCGCGAGGACCTCGCCCGCGCCCGCAACGCCCGCGCCCTGGCCCTCCAGGGCCTGCGCACGCTGCTCGGCTTGGAGCCGGGCGAGTTCGACGTGGCCGAGACCGCGCCCGAGGTGCCCGCGCCCGCGGCGCCGGAAGCGGCCGATTTTTCGGCCCGGCCCGAGCTGGCCTCCGTGCGCCACCAAATCGCGGCCGCCGAAGCCCAGACTCGCGTGGCCCGCAGCGGTTACCTGCCACGCCTGGCCGCCTTCGGCAGCGTAGACTACGACCGCGGCTGGAAACTCGAGGGCGAAGGCACCAGCTACACCGCCGGGCTGTTGCTGCAATGGAATTTGTTCGACGGCCGGCTCACCCGCGGCAAGGTGGCCGAGGCCCGGGCCCAGTTGGACATGGCCCGGGAGCAAGAGCGCAAACTCAAGCTGGGACTGGGCTTCGAGGTCGAGCAGGCCCGCCTCAACCTGCGCGAGGCCAACGAACGCCTCGCCGTCACCGCCCGCGCCATCGCCCAGGCCGAGGAAAGCGTGAAGCTGACCCGCGACCGCTTCGAGCAGGGGCTGGCCTTGACGATCCAGCTCCTGGACGCCGAGACCGCGCTCACCCTGGCCCGCGTGCGCCGCGCCGAGGCCGAGGCCGATCAACGCATCGCCATCGCCGCCCTGCGCCGGGCCCTGGGCCTGGACCAACTGCCCGCGGAACTTGCCACTCGTTGAACCGCATGAACCCCCTCCGTTTCATCCCACCCACACCCGCGTCCCGTTTCGAGGCGCGCCGTCATGCCCGGCCCCGGGCCGCGGCCCTCGCCGCCGGCCTGTTGACGCTGGCCGGACTGGCGGCCGGTTGCCGGCGCGAACACCCGCCCGCCGCCGCGCCGCCGGACCTGCCGGCGGTGCCGGTCCAGGTCCTCAAGGCCGAGCTGCGACCCGTGCGGGCCACCGAAGAAGTCGTGGGCACCGTGCGCGCCCGGCTCCGCGCCAGCCTCGAGGCCAAGGTGCCCGGCCGCATCGTCCAGTTGCCCGTGGTCACCGGCCAACTGGTGCGGCGCGGCGACCTCATCGCCCAGCTCGAGGTGCAGGAAATCCAGGCCCGGCTGGACCAGGCCCGCGCCGCGGCCGAGCAGGCCGAGCGCGACCTGGAGCGCTACGCCGCGCTGCTCAAACAGGCGGCGGTGACCCGCGCCGAGTACGACGGCATGGAAGCGCGCGCCCGCATCGCCCGGGCCACCGTAGCCGAGGCCCTTTCGATGCTCGAGTACGCCCGCATCACCGCGCCGTTCGACGGCGTGGTGTCGCGCAAGTTCGCCGACGTGGGCGACCTGGCCACGCCCGGCCGGCCGTTGGTGGAGCTGGAGGACCCGGCGGCGTTGCGCGTCGAGGCCGACGTGGCCGAGGCGCTGATCGGGCACGTCCAGACCGGCGCGCGCATGCGCGTGCACGCCGCCGGCCGGGACACGCCCCTCGAGGCGGTCGTCTCGGAAATCGCGCCTGCGGCCGATCCCAACAGCCGCACCTTCCGCGTGAAACTGGACCTGCCGCCGGACGCGGGCCTGCGCCTGGGCCAGTTCGCCCGCGTGCTCATCCCGCTGGGCGAGACCCCGGCCTTGTGCGTGCCGGCCGCGGCCGTGGTCCGGCGCGGCCAGATGGACCTGGTGTACGTGGTCGAGGACGGCCGCGCGCGGCTGCGGCTGGTCAAGGTGGGCAAGTCCCTCGGCCCGGAGGTGGAACTGCTTTCCGGCGTCCAGGCCGGGGACCTGGTGGTCAGCGAAGGCGCCGCCCGGCTCCGCGACGGCCAGCCCGTGCAACTGCCCTGAAGCGGCGCGCCACCCGCCCCGGAGAACGCAACCTGGTTTGATGCTGCCCCCATGAAGGACCCGACTTCCCCCGCTGCGTCCGCCCCGCTCGGCCTGGCCGGCAAGGTGGCGCGGGCGTTCATTGACTCGAAGCTCACCCCGCTGATTGTCCTCGCCTCGGTGCTGCTGGGCGTGTTCGCCACGCTGCTGCTGCCGCGCGAGGAGGAGCCGCAGATCAAGGTGCCGATGATTGACGTGATGGTGGCCATGCCCGGCTCCAGCGCGGCCGAGGTCGAGGAGCGCGTCACCCGCCCGATGGAAAAGCTGCTCTGGGAAATCCCCGGCGTCGAGTACCTCTACTCGACCTCCCGCGAGGGCCAGAGCCTGGTGATCGTGCGCTTCAAGGTGGGCGAGGACATCGAAAAGAGCCTGGTCAAGCTGAACCAGAAGTTGCAGTCCAACTTCGACCGCATCCCGCCGGGCGTGTCCTTCCCGCTCATCAAGCCCAAGAGCATTGACGACGTGCCCATCCTGGCGCTGACCTTCCACAGCCCGCACCACGACCACCTCACCCTCCGACGGCTGGTGGCGCAGGTGGACGACGCGGTCAAACAGGTGCCCCAGGTGGCCGAGACCACGCTCCTCGGCGGCGCGCGCCGCCAGGTGCGGGTGCTGCTGGACCCCGCGCGGCTGGCCGCCCGCGGGCTCACCCCGGCGGGGCTGGTGCCCATGCTCCGGCAAAGCAACCGGCAGTTCGCCGCCGGCGCGCTGACCACCGGCGACCGCGAGGTGCTGGTCGAGACCGGCGGATTCCTCGCCTCCGCCCGGGACGTGGGCAACGTGGTGGTGGGCGTCTTCGGCGGCAAACCGGTGTACCTGCGCGAGGTGGCGGACATCGAGGACGGCGCGGAAGAACCCACGCAATACGTCTTCTTCGGGCGCGGCGCGGCGGCGGGCGGGCCGGCGCCGGAGGAACCGGCGGTCACGTTGAGCATCGCCAAGCGACCCGGGGCCAATGCGATTGACGTGGCCCACGCGGTCTTGCGCAAGGTGGACACCCTCAAGGGCTGGATCATCCCGGCCGACGTCGAGGTCAGCATCACCCGCCACTACGGCGAGACCGCGGCGGAGAAGTCCAACGAGCTGTTGCTGCACATGGGCATCGCGGTGGTGAGCGTCTCGCTGCTGATCCTGCTGGTGCTGGGCTGGCGCGAGTCGTTGATCGTGGCCATCGCCATCCCCGCCACGCTCGCCCTGACGCTGCTGGTGTTTTACCTCTACGGCTTCACCCTCAACCGCATCACGCTCTTCGCGCTGATCTTCTCGATCGGCATTCTGGTGGACGACGCCATCGTGGTGGTCGAGAACATCGTCCGCCACTTTCACCTGCCGCAAAACCGCGGGCGCTCCCGCCTGGCCGTGGCGGTCGAGGCGGTCAGCGAGGTGGGCAACCCGACCATTCTGGCCACGTTCGCGGTGATCGCGGCCGTGCTGCCCATGGCCTCGGTGGGCGGCCTCATGGGCCCGTACATGCGCCCCATCCCCATCGGCTCCAGCGCGGCGATGATCTTCTCGCTGTTGATCTCGTTCATCGTCACCCCCTGGGCGGCCGTGCACATCCTCGCCTGGCGGCGCGCCCGGGCGGGCGAAACCGCCGCAGCGCCCGCGCACGTGGCGGGCGGGGAGGGCTTGTTTGCCCGCCTGTACCGCCGGTTGATGGCGCCGCTGATCGCCCACCGGGCCTGGCAGGTGCTGTTCCTGGGCGGGCTGGCGCTGCTGTTGCTCGGCGCGATGGCGCTGGTGAGGGTGGGCTGGGTAAAGGTCAAGATGCTGCCCTTCGACAACAAGAGTGAGTTTCAGGTGATCCTGAACATGCCCGAGGGCAGCTCGCTTGAGCGCACCGCCCGGGCGGCCCGCGAGATCGCCGCGGCGCTGCGCACCGAGCCGGAGGTGACCGACTACCAGATTTACGTGGGCACGGCGGCGCCGTTCAACTTCAACGGCCTGGTCCGGCACTACTTCCTGCGCCGCGGCGCCCACGTGGCCGACCTCCAGGTCAACCTGGTCAACAAACACGCCCGCCGGGCCCAGAGCCACGACATCGCCAAACGCGTGCGCCCGCGCGTGGCCGCCATTGCCGAGCGCTACGGCGCCCGCGTGGCCGTGGCCGAAGTGCCGCCCGGCCCGCCCGTGCTCCAGACCTTGGTCGCGGAAATCTACGGCGCCGACGAGGCCGCCCGGCTCAAGCTCGCCGCCAAGGTCCGCGAGATCTTTCGGCAGACCCCGGGCGTGGTGGACGTGGACTGGTACGTCGAGGCGGACCAGCCCAAGACCCGGTTCGTCATTGACAAGGAAAAGGCCGCCCTGCACGGCATCAGCGCCGAGACCATCTCGATGACGCTGCGCCTGGCCCTGGCCGGCGACCGCCTGGACCTGGTGCACGTGCCGCACGAAAAGGAGGACGTGGACATCGTGATGCAATTGCCCCTGGCCCACCGCACCTCGCCCGAGGACCTGCTGGCCTTGCGCGTGCGCTCCGGCGACGCCAACGCCCTGCCCGAGCCGGGCCGGCTTTCGGACGCCCCGCCGCTGGTGCCTTTGCGCGAGCTGGTGCGCGTCGAGCGCACCCTCGCCGACAAGAGCCGGTACCGGAAAAACCTCCTGCCCGTGACCTACGTCATCGGCGACGTGGCCGGGGAGATCGAAAGCCCGGTGTACGCCATCCTCCAGATGAACCGGGCGCTGCGCGCGCTGGACCTGCGGGAATTCGGCGACGACCGGGCGCAACTGCGCCTCTACAACGCCCAACTGCCCTTCTCCGACGAGCACCTGGCGATGAAGTGGGACGGCGAGTGGCACATCACCCTCGAGGTCTTCCGCGACCTGGGCCTGGCCTTCGGCGCCGTGCTGGTGCTCATCTACGTCCTGATGGTCGGCTGGTTCCGCTCCTTCCTGACGCCGTTCATCGTGATGACGGTGATTCCGTTTTCGCTGGTGGGCATCCTGCCGGCGCACGGTGCCTTGCACGCCTTCTTCACCGCGACCTCGATGATCGGGTTCATGGCCGGCGCCGGCATCGTGGTGCGCAACTCGATCATCCTGGTGGACTTCATCGAAATCCGGCTGGCCGAGGGCAAGCCCCTGGCCGAGGCGGTGGTCGAGGCCGGCATGATCCGTTTCCGGCCGATCCTGCTCACGGCCATGGCGGTGGTGGTGGGCGCGGCGGTCATCCTCTTCGACCCGATCTTCCAGGGCCTGGCCATTTCCCTGATGGCCGGCGGCATCATCTCGATGCTGATCGCCCCCGTGGCCGTGCCCGTGCTCTATTACATGGCCTACGCGCGGCAGGCGGGGACCGGGCCGGCTCCGACGCCGCCCACCGCGCCGCCCGCACCCGTGCCCGCGTCGCCGGCTCAGGGCGCGACGGGCGAAGGCGGGACCACGACCGGCGCCGGTTGAGGAGTGTCCCGCGTGGCGCGGCTGAAGAGGCGGCCCTGCTCGTCAAACCACAGCGGGTCCAGGGCGATGAACCGGTCCCACTCGACGCGCGCGGTGCGTTTCTGGTGGTAGAGGTGCCACCACTGCCCGGCAGCGTCCCGCACCGCGCAGCCGTGGCCGGGGCCGAAGACATTGCCGCCGCGGTGCACGATCGGGTTGTGCGGCGCGCGGGTGAACGGTCCCAAGGGACTGTCCGCCGTGGCGTAGCCCACCGCATAGTCCGGCGTATCCGCGCCCGAGCCGCTGTACAGCAGGTAGTACCGGCCCCGATGCTTGATCATCCACGGGCCTTCGGTCACGCGGCCGGCGCGCGTTTCCCAGTCCGCTTCCGGGTGCAGGATTTCGCGCGGCTCGCCCTGCGGCTCGGTGGGCGAAGCCATCGGTTGCACGTGGATGCGGAAGCCGGGCAGTTGGACGTAGTACAGGTAGAGCCGGCCGTCGTCGTCGCGGAACAAGTGCGCGTCAATGGCCCGGTCGAAAAACTTGCGCACGATCTGGAACGGGCCCAGCGGGCCGTCCGCCTCGGCCACGCCCACGGTCTGGTTCACGGTGTAGTAGAGGTAAAAGCGGCCCGAGGCGGGGTCGCGCCAGACGTCCGGCGCCCAGACGTGCGGCAGGCCGGGGCGAAACACCACCGGCCCGCGCTGCCAGTGGACCAGGTTGGTCGAGGTGTACACGCGCGTGCCGTTGTCGCCGTCCACCTCGCCCGTGGCGTACAGGTAGTACACGCCCTGGTGGAGCAGCACGGCCGGGTCGGCCAGGTTGCCCGGGATGAGCGGGTTTTGGTACGTGGCCGCGGGGGCTTCGGCGCCGGTCAGGCCGGGCGGGTGCAGGAGCGCCAGCGCCAGCAGCGCCGCGCCGGGGAGGGGGAAGGTTTTCATGGTCGGGCAAAGTCTCGGTTCGACGAGAGGCAGCTCGGCGCGTCGGGGGTTTTGGCAGCCATAAAACCCCGGTCCACTTCGGGCTTCACGCGGGTGCCGGGCGCCGCCGGCGGAAGCGCCGGCCTTCGACCTCCCAGTCCCCGGCCAGCACGCGCGCGATGGCCTCGGGGTAAAGCCGGTGCTCGACCTCTTGGATGCGCGCATGGAGCGTTTCCGGCGTGTCGTCGTCCTCCACCGGCACCGGGGCCTGCGCCACGATGGGCCCGGTGTCCACGCCGTGGTCCACCAGGTGCACGGTCACGCCGGTGACCTTCACGCCGTAGTCCAGCGCTTGTTTCCACGCCTCCAAGCCGGGGAAGGCGGGCAGCAACGAGGGGTGGATGTTCACGATCCGTTGCGGGAAGGCCCGCAGCAGCGGGGCCTTGAGGATGCGCATGAACCCCGCCAGCACCACCAGGTCCACGCGCGCCGCGCGCAACGCGGCGATGTACGCCGCCTCTGCGGCGTCGTCCAGCTTCGCCCGGAACGGCCCCGGCGGCAGGTACTGCGCGGGGATGCCCAGCTCGCGCGCGCGCGCGAGGATGCCGGCCTCGGGCACATCGCTGAGCACCAACACCACCTCGGCGGGCAACCGGCCCGCTGCACACGCCCCGGCCAGGGCCACGAAATTGGACCCCTTGCCCGAACCCAGCACACCCAGGCGAAACCGCGACGCCGCTTGCATGGCCGCCGTCCTAGCACACCCCACCCCTCAAACAAGCGCAAAGGGCCGCCGCCCGGGCCGCGCCCCGCAACCCGTCGCCCGGGATTCTCGAAAACCTCAGCCTCCGCTCGCGGCGCGATTTTCCGGCTGGCAGCACCGGGGCCGGGCGGTTAACTTCACGCCATGAACCCTGCGAAAAGTTACGCCCGCCCGGCGGATGGCACCCGGGCAACGCGCCCCAAGGGATGGCCGCTTGCCCCGAGCCCCGGCCGCCCGAGCCGGGCCTTCACCCTCATCGAGTTGCTGGTGGTCATCGCGATCATTGCCATCCTCGCCAGCCTGCTCTTGCCGGCACTGGGACTGGCCAAGGACAAGGCCCACCGCACCATGTGCGTGAGCAACCAGAAGCAACTGGGTCTGGCCAGCCACATGTACGCCGGCGACAACCGCGAGCGGCTGCCCTACCCGAACTGGAACCCGCCCTGGGTGCCGGGCTGGCTCTACACGCCGGTGAACAGTCAGGTGCCGAACCTCTTCGCCGCCCCGTACTCGACCAACGCCCTGCTGGCCTACGAGGGCGGCCAACTCTGGCCCTTCGTCGGCGCCATGCGGGTGTACCGCTGCCCGATTGACAAGACCAACACCGCCACCTTCAAGGCCCGCCCCAACAAGCTGGCCACCTACGTCATGAACGGCGCCCTCTGCGGCTACGGCGCCCTGACCCCCGCCGGCAATTCGTACCGCCTCCACGAGTTCGCCCCGGACGCCTTCATGATGTGGGAGCCCGACGACACCAACCCTATCCTCGGCTACGGCTACAACGACGGCTCGAGCTTCCCGGACCCGGACGTGGACGGCGCGCTGGGCCGGCGCCACGGCAAAAAAGGCGGCATCGTCCTGGCCGTGGACGGGCACGTCGAGTTCATCACCTTCGACACCTGGCGGCGCGAAGCCAAGCTGCCCACCAAGAACCGGATGTTCTGCAACCCCGGCACCGCCAACGGACGCTGACCGCCGCCCCGGCGGGCGGCGGTCGCCGCGGATGCCGCTCCTGAACGGAGCTGGCCGCCGATAGGGCCGCGGGCTGCTACAAAGATGTCGCGCCTGACGGCGCTAGCCTGCCGCGCACTCCTTGCCCGCCAGCGTTTCTGGCGCGCAACCGCCCCGCACGCCAACCGACACCCCCCAGGTCGCTTGCCATTCAACACCGCTTGTGTCGAACACCCCGGGGAAGACGCCAACCACGGGCCCTGCTCGGTACGGCTGATGAGGCGTTTGTCGGGATGCCGCGCCGGCCAGCGCTGAGGCCGAGAGCCGGGGTCGCGTCAGCGGCGCACGGAACCCGTTACGCCTCCCGCTCGCCGCTCACCCTTTCGTTGCCTTGCGCGCCACCGGGACCGCGCCGCTCCGTAGGAGCGGAATCTTTGTAGCCCTCGCCGCCAACAACAACCCGTCCAGCCCCGTCGGGGCGGCATCGGCTGTCGGCCCCCGTTACCGACCCGCGCGGAGCCGGTACATCGCTTCGCCCTCCGCGCGGCCGGTGGTCGGTTCGTCCTGATACTGAAACCGGTGCGTACCCACGAGCTGCGAATGCCGGAGCGCCCCTCCCACGTAGCTCCGATAGGCGCGGCGCGCTCGTAACGGTTGTGGCGGACCACCTCGCCCTGCTTCGCCGCCGTGGCGGCAGTCCGGGTCAAGCTGCCGCGCCGCAGTGCCGGATTGCCCGCGCGCACCGGCCGGGTATGCTGCCGGCATGGACAAAGACCAGGTGGCCGCCGTGCTGGCCGAGATCGGCGTCTTGCTCGAGCTCAAGGGCGAAAACCCGTTCAAGTGCCGCGCCTACGCCAACGCCGCCCGCCAGCTCGAGGGCCTCACCGAGCCGTTGGAAAAACTCGTGGCCGAAAACCGCCTGGGCCAGCTCAAGGGCATCGGCGAGGCCCTCCAGGAAAAAATCACCACCCTGGTCACCACCGGCCGGCTGCCGTACTACGAGGAACTGAAAGCCTCGATCCCCCCCGGCCTGGTCGAGATGCTCCAAATCCCGGGCCTGGGCCCCAAGCGCATCAAGCTCCTGCACGAGCGCCTGGGCGTGGATTCGGTGGACCGGCTCGAGGCCGCCTGCCGCGCGGGCCAGGTGGCGGCGCTCGAGGGCTTCGGCGAAAAAACCCAGGCCAAAATCCTCGAGGGCATCGCCCACCGCCGCCAGTACGCCGAGCGCCACCTGCTCAGTGACGCGCTCGAAGCAGCCGAGCCGATCCTCGAGGCGTTGCGCACGCACCCGGCCGTGATCCGTTGCAGCACCGCCGGCAGCCTGCGCCGCTGGCGGGAGACCATCGGCGACGTGGACTTTGTGGTCTCCTCGCGCCAGCCCGAAGCGGTGGTCGAGTGCTTCGTCACCCGCCCGGGTGTCGAGCGCGTGCTGGCCCGCGGCAGCACCAAGGCCAGCGTGGTCCTGCCCGGCGGCCTCCAGGCCGACCTGCGGGTGGTCAGCGACGCCGAATACCCCTTTGCCCTGGCCTACTTCACCGGCAGCAAGGCCCACAACATCGTCATGCGCCAGCGCGCCATCGCCCGCGGCCTGCGCCTCAACGAATACGGCCTGTTCCGCTCGACCGAAGAAACCCGCGACCCCGCCCTGCGCGTGCCCTGCGCGGACGAGGCGGAAATCTTCGCCCGGCTCGACCTGGCCTACATCCCACCCGAGTTGCGCGAAGACCTGGGCGAATTCGCCGCCGCCGAGGCCGGGCCGTTGCCGCGCCTGATCGAGTGGACCGACCTCAAGGGCGCCCTGCACGGGCACTCGGACTGGAGTGACGGCCGCAACTCGCTCGAGGACATCGCCCGGCACGCCGAGGAACTGGGCCTGCAGTACTGGGCCATCACCGACCACTCCCGCGCCTCCTTCCAGGCCAACGGACTGGACCCGGCCCGCTTGCGCCAGCAAATCCGTGCCATCGCCGCCCTGAACCGCCGCCTGGCCGACGCCGGTCATCGCTTCCGCCTGCTCACCGGCACCGAAGTGGACATCCTGCGCGAGGGGCTGGACTACCCGGACGACCTGTTGGCCGAGCTGGACGTGGTCGTGGCCAGCCTGCACGTGCCCGCCGGGTCCGAGGCCGAAAACACCAAGCGCCTGATCCGCGCCGCCGAGAATCCGCACGTCCACATGTTGGGCCACCTCACCGGCCGCCTGCTCCTGCGCCGCGAGCCGGCCCCGGTCAACGCTCAGGCGGTCATTGACGCCTGCGCCGCCACGGGCACCTGGATCGAACTCAACTGCAACCCGTACCGCTTCGACCTGGACTGGCGGCACTGGCCCTACGCGCGCAGCAAGGGCGTCAAGTGCGTCCTCAACCCCGACGCCCACCGCCTCGAACACTTCGGCTTTCTGCGCCTGGGCGCGGGCGTGGCCCGCAAGGGCTGGCTCACCCCGGCCGAGGTCATCAACACCCTGCCCCTGGACCAACTGCGCCGCGCCCTGGCCGCCAAACGCGCCCGGCGCCGGTGAACCCTTCCGCCGGCCGTCGCGCCGCCCCGCCCGCCCGGCCTCCCGGCGGCCAAAAAGGAATCGCCTTGCCGGCGCGCGGACGGTTTGATTGCCGCCCGTCATGCCGAAGCGCACCGACATCCACAGCGTCCTGATCATCGGCGCCGGCCCGATCATCATCGGGCAGGCCTGCGAGTTCGACTATTCCGGCACCCAGGCCTGCAAGGCGCTCAAGGAGGAGGGCTACCGCGTCGTGCTGGTGAACTCGAATCCGGCCACGATCATGACCGACCCCGAGTTCGCCGACCGCACCTACATCGAACCCATCACGCCTGAATGCGTCGAGAAGATCATCGTGCGTGAGAAGGCCGAGATGGAACGACTCCTTGCCGAAAGCAAAAATCAAATCGGCAATCGGCAATCGGCAATCGGCAATAAACTGGTCCTCCTCCCCACCCTCGGCGGCCAGACCGCGCTCAACACCGCCATGGCCCTGCACCGGAAGGGCGTTCTGGCCAAGTACGGCATCGAACTCATCGGCGCCAAACCCGAGGCCATCGAGCGCGGCGAGGACCGGCTGGCCTTCAAGGAGTTGATGCTCTCGATCGGCCTCGATGTGCCTATCAGCGGCGTGGCCCACACCCCCGCCGAGGCCCGCGCCATCGCCGAACAGATCGGCCGTTTTCCCCTCATCATCCGGCCCGCCTACACCTTGGGCGGCACCGGCGGCGGCATCGCCTACAACCGCGAGGAGTTCGAGGAAATGGCCAAGCGCGGGCTCGACCTCTCGCCCGTGAGCGAAATCCTCATCGAGGAATCGCTCCTGGGCTGGAAGGAATTCGAGATGGAGGTCATGCGCGACCGGGCGGACAACTGCGTGGTCATTTGCTCGATCGAGAATTTCGACCCAATGGGCATCCACACCGGCGATTCGATTACCGTCGCGCCCATCCAGACGCTGACCGACAAGGAATACCAGATCATGCGTGACGCCTCCTTCGCGGTGATCCGCGCCGTGGGCGTCGAGACCGGCGGCTCGAACATCCAGTTCGCCGTCAACCCCGACAACGGCCGCATGGTGGTCATCGAGATGAACCCGCGCGTCTCGCGCAGCTCCGCCCTGGCCTCGAAGGCCACAGGCTTTCCCATCGCCAAGATCGCCGCCAAGCTGGCCGTGGGCTACACCCTCGACGAAATCCCCAACGACATCACCCGCGAGACGCCCGCCAGCTTCGAGCCGACCATTGACTACGTGGTGGTCAAGGTGCCGCGCTTTGCCTTCGAGAAGTTCCCCCAGGCCGACCCCACCCTGACCACCCAGATGAAAAGCGTGGGCGAGGCCATGGCCATCGGCCGCACCTTCAAAGAGGCCCTGCAAAAATGCCTCCGCTCGCTGGAAATCGGCCGCAGCGGCCTGGGCGGCGACGGCAAACCCTGGCGCATCGGCAACGAGGTCTTTGGCGACCGCGACCTCCTCCCCCGGGAGTTGATCAGCCGGAAGTTGAGCGTCCCCAACGCCGAGCGCGTCTTTTTCATCCGCCACGCCCTGCGCGCCGGCTTCACCCTCGAGGAAATCCACCAGCTCACCAAGATTGACCGCTGGTTTCTGGCCCAAATCCGGGAGATCGTGGAGTGCGAAGAGGAGCTGGCCGCAGCGGCGGTCTGAGGCGCGTCGCCGTCCGGGAACACATTGCCAACGCGCCGGAGCCGCGCCACGCTCGCGCCCGGACTCGTGAAGATCGCCCAACTTGAAGCCATCCCCCTGCGGTACCCGGTCCGGGGCCGCTTCAAATTCCTCGAGGGCGCGCCCGGCACGCCGCCCGGACGCGCGGCGGTGCTGGTCAAGATCACCACCGACACCGGCGCGGTCGGCTGGGGCCAGAGCGTGCCCATCCCGCGGTGGAGTTACGAGACGCTCGAGACGGTCCAAACCACCCTCGAACACTACCTGGCGCCCGCGCTGCTCGGGCTGGACCCGTTGGACCTGGAGGCCGTCCACGCCGCCATGCACCGCGCCATCGCCCCGTCCTTTTCCACCGGCCAACCCATCGCCAAGGCCGGCGTGGACCTTGCCCTGCACGACCTCGCCGGGCGGCTGCGCGGTGAACCGGCCGCCCGCGCCTGGGGCCGCACCGGCCGCGACCGCGTCACCCTGAGCTGGACGGTGAACCCGGCCTCGCTCGACGAAGTGGAGGCCCTCGTGGCCGACGGCTGCGCGCGCGGTTACCGCCACTTCAACGTCAAGGTCGCGCCCGACCCGCGCTTCGACCTCGAACTCTGCCGCCAGGTCAAGCGCCTGGCCCCGGAGGGCTTCCTCTGGGCCGACGCCAACGGCGGCTACGACGAGGCCACGGCCCTGGCAGTGGCGCCCCGACTGGCCGACGCCGGCGTGGCCGTGCTCGAACAACCGCTCCCCGCCAACCGCCTCACCGGCTACCGCCGCCTCAAGCAACAGGGCGCCCTGCCCATCGTCATGGACGAAGGCGTGGTCTCGCACGTCGAGCTGGCCGAATTCATCGAGCTGGGCCTGCTCGACGGCGTGGCCATGAAACCCGCGCGCTGCGGCGGCCTCACCGAGGCCCGCCGCCAGATCGAACTGTTGTTGGACCGCGGCCTGCTCTGGTTGGGCAGCGGCCTGACCGACCCGGACTTCGCCCTGGCCGCCGCGCTGCAACTCTACGGCGCTTACGCCCTGGCCACACCCGCCGCGCTGAACGGCCCGCAGTTCCTCGCTGCCTCCCTCCTGCGCGCCCCGCTCGAACCGGAAAACGGCGAACTGCGCGTGCCCGCCGGACCCGGGCTGGGCGTGGACGTGGACCCCGAACGCCTCGCCGCGCTGCGCCTGCCGAGCCCGGGCTGCGCCTGAAAAAACCGAATTGCTTGGGGCGAGCTCTCGCCCGCCGGCCCGCAGGCTGACGCCGGCACCCCCCGAGCCGTACTCCCCGGAACCGGAAAGCAGCAGCAAGCGGCCGCACTCCAAACGCTGGCGCGAGGTGCGGGCGCCCGGTCAGTCGCGAAGCGTATGGAGTGCGCCGGCTTGCCGGCGCTGTCGGTAGGGCCGCGCTGCGGCGCGGCCCCCTAGCGCAGACCTCTGGTCTGCTGTATCGCGGGTTTCCAACCCGCCGGGGCTGGGCGAACCGTGCGCCGGGGCCGACTGGAAGCCAGCGATGCGGCAGGTTGTCAGCCTGCCCTCTGGCCGACGGCGGGGGTGCCGTCGGCGACACGCGAGGGCACGGGCGCTCCCCGAATTGATTCGGCGTCAAGTTGCCGCCGACAACGGCCTGGTAGGTCGTCCCCCGGATCTCACCGAATCGGGCCGACTCAGAAGTCGTACAGTCCGCTGTCGCGGGTGTAGCCGCCGCCCGGGCCGCCGAACTCATCGTCGCCCCCCTCGCCTTCGCCGAGGAAATCGCCGAGCACGTCGCCCATGTCCTCCTCGATTTTTTCCGGGTCCTCGCCCTTTTCGAGGCGTTTGATGGCCACGTCCAGTTCCTTGGGCAGGACCCCCGGCGGCATGGCCTCCTTCATTTTTTTCATGACGTGCGCCATGTGGCGGGGGTTGTTCTCGTCCAGGTGATCCATGTCGCGCTCCAGCTCGCTCATCACGCGCTCCATTTTGCGCTCGTCGAAGTCGGGCACGGGCGCGTCGTCTTCGGCGCCGGCCTTGGGTTCGGGCAGGCCCTTGAGGTGGGCGAAGCGGCTGACCTGTTTGCGCAGGTTGCCGTTGCCGCAGCGGGGGCAGGTGGGCGAGCGGTCGGGATTCACCCGCTTGGACAGGAAGCTGAAAATGACCCGGCACTTCGGGCAGGCGTATTCGTAGATCGGCATGGCGCGCAGTCTCCGTGTCTGGCGCGAGGGTGGTCCGGGCGCGGCCCGGCGTCAAGGGGCGCGGCGGCCGGTCCACCCGGCGGCGGCGAACACCTCGTCCAGCGTCACCGGCGCGCCGCCGCGGCGCTTGCTCTCATCCGCCGCTTCCATGAAGGCGAACAGTTCGAGGGTCTCTTCCGGCGGGACCGGGACCACGCCGGTTTGGAAAAACCGCATCACCTCGCGAATGAGCGGCGCGTAGTCGCCGCCGGGTTTCTGGTCCACCACGGCCCGGGTGCCGAAGAGGGTCACGCGGTAGGGGGCGGCGGCGTTGCGGATGCCGATGAGCGTGCCCACGCGGCCGTCGCGCCAGACGCCGGTGACGACGTCCGTGTCGGGGGTGTGGGTGCGGACCACGCGCTCGCAACCGGTGCCCAGCACGGCAAAGAGCGCCTCGGTGGGGTGGATGCCGTACCAGAACAGGTCCGGGTGATGCGGTTCGAGGGGGGCGGGGCCGGTGGAGACCGCGCCACGCACGACGCCCACGTCGGTTTTTTTGAGTTCGATCAGGCCGGGGTAATACCGCAGGGAGGAGGAACTCCAGCAGGGGGTGCCGGTTTCGCGGGCCAGGCGGAAGATTTCGATCACGTCGCGGAGCGAGCCGGCCATGGGCTTGTCAATGAACAAGGGCTTGCGGGCGCGCAGGACCGGGCGGGCCTGTTCGAGGTGCGGCCGGCCGTCCACGCTCTCGAGCATCACCGCGTCCACGGCGGCGCAGAGCGCCTCGATCGAGTCCAGGATTTGCACGCCCCATTTTTCCCGCAGCTCCTGCGTGTAGCCCTCGACCCGGTCGCGGCTGTCCGGGAGGTCCGGGCTGCCGCCCTTGAAGGCGGCCACCACCCGGCCGCCGGGCACGTGGCTCGGGTGGGCCGGGTCGTTGAGCAATTGCGTGAAGGCGATGACGTGCGAGGTGTCCAGGCCGATCAAGCCGATCCGCAGTTCGGCGGCGTCCGGATGCGGCGCGGCCAGCAGCGCCAGCGTCAACGGGAGTAGCGGACGGAGGTTCATGCGCGGCCACCTTGGCGCGGGCGGGCCGGCGAGACAATGGCAAACCGGCCGGGCCCGGCCGTGCCGGGCTCAGGGTTCGGCGGCGTGTTTGAGCAGGCGGAAAAAGTCGCTCTCGGTGGTGAGGATGAGGGTGGTGTCGTTGGTGAGCACCGCCTTGTAGGACTCGAGGGTGCGCAGGAAGCGGTAAAAGGCCGCCGTCTCGGGGCTGCGGTTGTAGGCGGCGGCGTAGATTTCGGTGGCCCGGGCGTCGGCCGCACCGCGGATTTCCTGGATGCGCCGGTAGGCCTCGGACTCGATGGTCTGGAGGTCCTTTTGCCGCTGGCCGGAGATTTTGGCCGCCTCGCCGGCGCCCTCGGAGCGGAAGCGCTCGGCGATCTGCTGGCGCTCGCTGATCATGCGTTCGTAGATGCGCTGGGCCACACTGGGGTTGTAGTTCACCCGCTTGAACTGCACGTCGAGCAGCTCGACGCCGAAGACGGCGATCTTGGGCGCGGCGTTGGTGAAGATTTCCTCCTCGACCAGCGGCCGGCCCCGCCGGATGGGGTAAAGGCGGCCGACCGCCGGCTCGTTGGTGCCCACCAGGCTCGAATCCACCGCCGGCACGCGGTCGCGCGTGCTGCGGATGACCTCGATCAGCTCGTGGCGGGCGATGGCGTTGCGGATTTCGCTGCCCAGGATGTCATCCAGGCGGGACTGGGCGCTGCGCTCGTCGCGCAGGCGCAGGAAGTACTGCTTGGGGTCGCGGATGCGCCAGCGGCCGAAGGCGTCCACCACGATGTAGGTCTTGTCCTTGGTGGGCATCTCGGAGGGGCGGCCGTCCCAGCGCAGGACGCGTTTTTCGAGGCGGTTGACCTCGTGGATGAAGGGCAGCTTGAGGTGCAGCCCCGCGTTGGTGCGGGCCTCGCCGATGGGTTTGCCGAACTGGGTGATGATCACCTGCTCGGTCTCGTCCATCGTGAAGAACGCGCCGCTCAAGGTCAGGAGCAGCACCAGGCCGGCGGTCAAGAGGGCGACCAGAGGGGCGAGCGGTTTCATGGGGTCGGTTTGCCGGGTTGGAGTTGGAGCAGCGGCAGGACCTGGCGGGCGGCCTCGTCCACCACGATCTTGCCGCGCAAGCGCGGAAGCACCTCTTCGAGGGTCTCGAGGTAGAGCCGTTGCCGGGTGACCTCCGGCGCCTTGGTGTACTCGGTGAAGAGCGCCGTGAACCGCGCGGCGTCGCCCTCAGCCTCGTTGATGCGGCGGACGGCGTAGCCCTCGGCGGCGCGGATGCGCTCCTCGGCCTCGCCGCGGGCGCGGGGCACCACTTTGTTGTACTCGCCGCGGGCCAGGTTGATGACCTTCTCGCGCTCCTGCTGGGCTTGGTTGACCTCGTTGAAGGAAGCCTGCACCGGCGTGGGCGGGTTCACGTTCTTCAACTGAATCTGGTCAATGCTCACCCCCAGGCCGTACTGCGCGACCAGGCGTTTGAGCCGGTCCAGCGCCTCGATCTCGATCTCCTGCCGGCCCACGGTGATCACCTCGTCCACCGTGCGGTCGCCGATGACCGCGCGCATGACCGACTCGGACAGGTCGCGCAACGCGTGGGCGGGATCGCGGAAGGCGAAGAGGTAGGCCAGGGGATCGGCGATGCGGTACTGGACCACCCACTCGACCGAGGCGGCGTTGAGGTCGCCGGTGACCATGCTCCGCTCCAGCTCCTGCTCGCGGGTGTCGGTAAACTGGTAGGGATTGGTGGCGCCGGGCGTGGCGAAGCCGAATTCCTGCTTCAACTGCCGCCGCACCGGCACGCGGTACACGCGGTCAATCCCGAACGGCAGCCGCATCCGCAGGCCGGGCTCGACTGTTTTGAGGTAGCGGCCAAACCGCAGCACCACCCCCTGCGATTCGGCCTCGACGGTGTAAAACGTGGTCACCACCCCGGCCAGCAGGGCCACGCCCAGCACCCCGGCGCCCAGCAGGCGCAAGGGCAGCGTGTAGTAGGTACGTCCGACGCGGAAGATCATGGCGCGTTCAACGTGGCGGGCGCCCGCCCTTCCGTCAACTCCAACCGGCCCGCACCGCTTTGCCGCTTGGCGCGCCCGCCCGCCCGGGCTTGAATGCGGCCATGCACGACGACGCCCTGGCCGCGCTGCTGGAGTTGTCCCACGAAATCGGCCGCGAAGACCGCGGGTTTGCCCTCCTGGGTGAGGGCAACACCTCCGCCCGCCTGAGCGCCACCCAGTTCGCCGTCAAGGCCAGCGGCGCCTGCCTGGCCACGCTTCGCCCGGAGGAAGTCACGGTGTGCGACAGCCCCCGGCTGCTCGCGCTGCTGGACCGCAAACACCTCCCGGACGAGTTGATGGCAAAGGCCCTGCTCGAGGCGCGCGTGGACCCGCAGGCCCGCAAACCCAGCATCGAGGCGCTGTTCCACGCCTGGCTGCTCACGCTCGAAGGCGTGCACTTCGTCGGCCACGCCCACCCGGTCCACATCGTTCAAATCCTCTGCTCGCCCCGCGCCCGCGACTTCGCCGAGCACCGGATGTTCCCCGACGAAATCGTCTGCTGCGGGCCGGCCTCGGTGTACGTGCCCTATGCCGACCCCGGCCTGCCGCTGGCCTGGCAGATTCGCGAGCGAACCAAGGATTTCCTGCGTGAGCACGGTGAGGCGCCGCGGCTCATTCTGCTGCAAAACCACGGCGTCATCGCCCTGGGGGCCACGCCCCGGGCCGTGCTGGGCGCGCTGCTGATGGCCGAAAAGGCCGCGCGCATTTTCGCCGGCGCGGCGGCCATGGGCGGCCCCACCTTCCTGCTGCCGCAACACGTCGAGCGCATCACCGCCCGGCCGGACGAGGCCGCGCGGCAGCGGCAGTTGTTTTAATCCGTCAAACTGGATTGGGGAGCACACCCGCCCCCGGGTGTCGCTGGACGCGCCTCGCCTCCAGCCCGGAGTGGCGCGTGCGTGCGGTGCGAATGGGGATCGCGGGCCGAATTGGGAAATCGGGGGCAAAGGTGTTTTGCGCAAGGGACGTCCAAGCCGCGCGCAGGGCGCGCGCTCCCCCTTCAACTCAGTTTTTGCGGGTCCAGCCCAGTAGCACGCCGACGGAAACGCCTGGACCCGGATATCTCTCACCCCGCCCGTGGGGCGTCGGTTTTCCACCGGCTCCGGGTCTGGGACCGGCGCGCCACCAGCTATCATCCCCGCACGACCAGCGAGCGCCGGTTCGCGCCGGGCGAGCCACGTCCGGCTCAGCGCAATTCCAGGTCCGCCGGGCGGACGCCCTTGACGAACTTGCCGAAGCCGAAATAGCTCGGCCGGTACTCGCCCACGGGCGTGGCGTCGGCCCGGGCCGGCACCTCCAGGCCGGTGAGCCAGTAGGCGGCGTTGACGATGAGCCGGCGCAGGTCTTCGCTCTGGAAGTCCACCGCCGCGCCGATGGTCGAAGTGAGCGCGCGCGTGGTCCGGCCGTTGGGCCAGGTGTACTCGCGCACCCACACCAGGGGCATGAGCGGCTTCTCCCAGTTCGGCGGCGAATCCGGCTGCATGCCGCGCAGCACCAGGCCGTGCAAGAGCACGGTGTCGGTCGGCTTCAGGTGGACGATGCCGTACACGTCGGTCGGCCCCCAGACGTCCTTCACGCCGCGCAAAACCGGGTGCTTGGCATTGAGGCCGTCAATCAGCCCGCGCGTGGACTCCGTGCCGTGGTCGCCGTGATGGTTGATCCACGTCTCGCCCAGCACCTGCTGGCCGAAGCCGCCCGGCCAGTCCCGGCTGCGCCAGTCCCAGCGGGCGAACCGGCTCTGCTTGTGGCGCTCGTAGCTGAAGGCGTGCGTGGCCGTGCGCAGGGCGAGGATCGGCTTGCCTGCCTCGAGGTAGTCCGCGAAGTGCTGCATGTCCGCGTCCGGCAGCTCGCGGAAGCGGAAGGCGCAAATCACCAGGTCCGCCGTGCCCAGCAAATGCAGGCCGGGGACGTTGGTCTGGTTGTTCGGATCAATGGTGCCGTCGGCCGGGTTGATCGAAAACAGCACGGTGCACCGGAAGCCGTGCCGCTGGCTCAGCAGTTTGCCCAACATCGGCAGCGATTCCTCCGAGCGATATTCCTCGTCCCCGGCCAGCAAGACGATGTGCTTGCCGTTGGCCCGGTCGGCCGGCGGGGTGTACGTGACCCAGGGGTCGGCGGCCAGGGCCGTGGCCGCGCCCAGGAATGCGGCGGTGCAAAGCGCGTGTGCTTTCATGCCGCCAGTCAAACACCGGTCGCGCCCCCTGGCACGCACAAACCTTCACCCACGCTCCGTGGCTGCCGACATTTCTCGGCGCCTGCCTTCGGTTCGCAGCCCCGCCGGCGGCGGACCTGTTACCTCTGGCTTTCCCCCAACGCGCGCCCCCACCTCGCCCGGTCAACGCTGGACCTTACCCCCGCTTCAGATACCGCGCCAGACCCTCCCGAAAAGTCTCCACCGGCAGGCAAAACAGTTCGTTGGCCGGGGCCGGGTCGCCCACGTTATCCTCCTGCAACATCACCAACTGGTCGCGGTTGAGCGGCGCCGCCCGCCCCAGCAACCGCGGAAACACCACCTCCAACACCCGGGCCGCCACGCGCGCCAGCCCCAGGGGCACGTGCACCTTCCACCGCCGACGCCCCGTCGCCGCCAGGATGGCATCCAACACTTCCTCGAAGGTCAACCGCTCCGGCCCGCACAGGTCAAAGGTCCGCCCCACCGCCGCCGGCTCGCGCAGCGCCCGCACGAACGCCAGCGCCACCGCCTCGACCGACACCGGTTGCAGCCGTCCCCGACCCGGCCCCAGCACCGGCAACACGGGCGACCAGCGCGCCAGCCGGGCAAACCGGTTCGTGAATTGATCCTCCGCCCCGTAAATCAGCGAGGGCCGGAAGATCGTCCAGGCCAGCCCGCTCCCGCGCACGGCCTCCTCGGCGGCCCACTTGGTCTGGTGATACCGCGACACCGCATCCGGTCGCGTGCCCAGCGCGCTCATGTGCACCAGCCGCCCCACGCCCCCCGCCCGGGCGGCCGCCACCACGTTTCGCGTGGCCGCCGTATGCGCGTTTGCAAACGTGTTGCGTCCCACCTCGCTGATGATGCCCACCAGGTGAATCACAGCCTCGCACCCGCTCACGGCCGCACGCAGGCTCTCCGGCGCCAACACATCCCCCGTCACCGGCTCGGCCCCGAAGCGCCCCAGCAACTCCCGCACGCGCGCCGAGTCCGGACGCCGCACCAACACCCGCGCCCCGTGTCCCGCCTCCGCCAGCGCCGCCAGCACGGCCCGCCCGACAAAACCGGTACCGCCAGTGACCAAAACCTTCATGCCCGCATCGTGGAACTTCTCTGCCCGGGCCGCAACCGCGGGCTTTGCCCGCCGCATCAAGGCGGCTGGCTCCGCTTCCCCGCAAACCTCCCCGCCGGTGCCGGGCCGGCCCGACACGCAGCCCGAGCGGGCACCAAAACGTGCCGCCTAGGTCCGTGGACACATCGAGTCTGTATGCTCCAAGCCTGTGGGCATGGGCAGCGAACCGGGAGGAGTCGGTAGGGCCGCGCGGCGTCCGGGCCGGGACAATCCCCGGTGGGGCGAGACTCCGTCGAGCCCGGCACCTTCGCAATCCGCGACCGGGTAAACGGCGCCGACGCAGCGGCGCCGTATCGCGTCGCGGAACGGGCAACAATGCCCTTGCCATCGCCTGCCGCGGGTGGTATCCCATGCTTCATGGCCATCGGGAACAAAGCGCTCCGCGCCGGGCGGCGCCCTTGGGCGCTGTCCGGCACAAGGTGCGGCGGTGCCACGGGTTGTGGGCGTACTCGTGCGCAGTGGCGGGTCTCGCTTTGCGGGCCAAGGGCCCGGCAAGATGCCAGCCCAGGGCAACGCCCTGGGTTTCGAGCATCACGCGACCCCAAGCCCCATCGGGGCGGCACAAGGCGGACGGGCATCGGCCGCGCCCGACCTCT
>Ga0272446_1000867_pt1 | contig 46062 bp, 44 predicted proteins | sample YNPCB0061_FD_194587 | JGI IMG/M metagenome (GOLD analysis project Ga0272446, IMG submission 194587) | Hot spring microbial mat communities from Yellowstone National Park, WY, United States - YNP-CB-006-1 | ecosystem: Environmental > Aquatic > Thermal springs > Hot (42-90C) > Sediment | place...
CTTGCAGGGAACGACCCTGCGGCGTCGTCGTTTCGCGCCAGACACCTGCCTGGTCCGGCCTTCGGACGCGTTCAACTGAGGTTTTTAGGATCATGGATGTTCAGTGGGCGGAGGTTTCGATGTGGTAGCCGGCCCCGTCATCCAGGGCCAGCGCCTCTTTCAATACTGGCATGCAGGCCTTGAGCGTGGCCAGCAGGGTCCAGGGCGGATTGATGATGAACAGGCCGGAACCATGCATGCCGAAGCCCTCCTTGCCGGGCCGCCGGACCGCCAGGCGCACGTCCAGCCATTCGACCCGGAGGGCATGCAGCCGTTCCGGCAGGCGCAGGGCCTCGGGCCTTTGCAGCAGGGGGTACCACAGGGCGTAGGTGCCCGTGGCGAAGCGCGTCAGGCTGTCCTTGAGGGACTCCACCACCCGGGCGTAGTCCCGCTTGTCCTCGTAGGAAGGGTCCATGAGCACCAGGGCCCGGCGGGGCGGCGGCGGCAGCAGGGCCTTCAGGCCGGCGAAACCGTCGCCCTGGGTGACGAGGACTTGTCTGCCCGTCGACGGGAAGGTCTTGCCCAGCAGGTCCACGTCCGTGGGGTGCAGCTCGAACAGGCGCAGCCGGTCGCCCGGGCGCAGCAGCTTCCAGGCCAGCCAGGGGGAGCCCGGGTAGAAGGTCAGGCGACCCTGGGGGTTCATGCCCCGCACCAGGTCCACGTAGTCCGCCAGTTCGGGGGGCAGGTCCGTGCGCGCCCACAGCCGGGCGATGCCGTTTTCCCACTCCGCGTTCTGGGCCGCGTAGCCCGCATCCAAGCCGTAGGCCCCGGCCCCCGCATGGGTGTCGATGACCCAGTAGGGCTTATCCTTTTGGGCCAGATAGCGCATCAGGCGGACCAGCACGAAGTGCTTGAGCACGTCCGCGTGGTTGCCGGCGTGGTAGGCGTGGCGGTAGCTGAGCATGGCGATGTCTGCATGGGAACCCCGTCATTGTAGGGGCTTGACTTCGTTTTGATATTTCCACGATCATAAAAATATGGAGATTAAAGCCGCCGTCACCGCCCTCTCTGCCCTGGCCCAGGAAACCCGCCTGGCCGCCTACCGTGTCCTGGTGGCGGCCGGCCAACAGGGCCTGCCCGCCGGCGAGATCGCCGCCGAGCTGAACGTGCCACCGGCCACCCTGTCCTTCCACCTGAAGGAACTGGCCCACGCCGGCCTGGTGACCAGCCGGAGCGAGGGGCGCTTTGTCATCTACGCCGCAGACTATGCCGCCATGAACGGCCTCATCGGCTTCCTCAGCGAGGAATGCTGCGCCGGCCAACCCGAACTGTGCTTGCCGGCCATCCATCCGGCCAAGGTATGCAAGACCTGTTGACCACTTCTGTTAGGAACCGAAATGAGCAAAACCGTCCTCATCCTCTGCACGGGCAACTCCTGCCGTTCCCAGATGGCCGAAGCGCTGGTGAACCATGACCTGGCCGGCAGCGTGCGCGCCCTGTCCGCCGGCACAAAACCCCAGCCCAAGGTGGCGGACGGCGCCATCGCCGCCCTGAAGGAGGCCGGCCTGGACACCGAGGGCCTGTATCCCAAGGACGTGGATGCGGTGATGAACCAGGACATCGACCTGGTCGTAACCGTCTGCGACAACGCCAAGGAGACCTGCCCGGTCTTTCCCCGCCCCATACCCAGTCTCCACCTGCCCTTCCACGACCCCCACGGCGAGCCCCTGGAAAGCTTCCTGAAGGTGCGGGACGACATCCGCGCCCGCCTGATCCCGGCAGTGCGGGAACGTCTGGGTCTCTGAGGCAAGACCATGTCCGCCCAATGTGAAACCACCGCCAAGCGGGCCGCCGGCGCGCCCATGAGCGTATTCGAGCGCTGGCTGAGCCTGTGGGTGGCCCTGTGCATCGTCGCCGGCGTGGTGCTGGGCCAGCTTTTTCCCGCCCCATTCCAGGCCCTGGGCCGCATGGAAGTGGCCCGGGTCAACATTCCGGTAGGGGTGCTCATCTGGGTGATGATCATCCCCATGCTGATGAAGATCGACTTCGGCGCCCTGCACCAGGTGAAGGCCCACTGGAAGGGCATCGGCGTCACCCTGTTCGTGAACTGGGCGGTGAAGCCCTTCTCCATGGCCCTGCTGGCCTGGGTCTTCATCCGCCAGGTATTCGCGCCCTGGCTGCCGCCGGAGCAGCTGGACAGCTACGTGGCGGGCCTCATCCTGCTGGCCGCCGCCCCCTGCACGGCCATGGTGTTCGTGTGGAGCCGGCTCACCAACGGCGATCCGTATTTCACCCTGTCCCAGGTGGCCCTCAACGACACCATCATGATCTTCGCCTTCGCCCCCATCGTCGGCCTGCTGCTGGGGCTCTCCGCCATCACCGTACCCTGGGACACCCTGTTCACCTCCGTGGTGCTGTACATCCTCATCCCGGTCGTCCTGGCCCAGGCCTGGCGCAAGGTCCTGCTGAAACAGGGGCAGGCGAAATTCGATGCCACCCTGGCCACCCTGGGCCATGCCTCCATCCTGGCCCTGCTGGCCACCCTGGTGCTGCTGTTCGCCTTCCAGGGGGAAGCCATCATCAACCAGCCCCTGATCATCGCCCTGCTGGCGGTGCCCATCCTGATCCAGGTGTTCTTCAACGCCGGCCTGGCCTACTGGCTCAACCGCCGGGTGGGCGAAAAGCACAGCGTGGCCTGCCCCTCGGCCCTCATCGGCGCCTCCAACTTCTTCGAACTGGCGGTGGCGGCGGCCATCTCCCTGTTCGGCTTCCAGTCCGGCGCGGCCCTGGCCACCGTGGTGGGCGTGCTCATCGAGGTGCCGGTGATGCTGCTGGTGGTGAAGGTCGTCAACCAAAGCAAGGGCTGGTATGAAGCCGGCCTGCCATTCCGTTAAATAGCCAATATGTACAAATACCTTTTCCCATTCGCGGCCCTGCTCGCAAGCCTTGGCCAGGCCCAGGCCACCGAGTACGTTCCGAAAGCCGAACAGGTGGTCGACAACGTCTACGCCATCGTCGGCCCCATCGGCGGCCGCACCGCGGCCAACGATGCGCTCAACGCCAACATGGGGTTCGTGGTCACGCCGCAGGGCGTCATCCTCATCGACTCCGGCGCCAGCCAGGCGGGGGCGCAAAAACTGGAAAACGCGATTGCCAAGGTGACCGACCAACCCGTGCGCTGGGTGATCAATACCGGCGCCCAGGATCACCGCTGGCTGGGCAATGACCATTTCGCCACCCGTGGCGCGCGCATCATCGCGCTCAAACGCACCGCCGTGGCGCAATCCGAATTTGCCGCGCAGCACATGCAGATGCTGGCCGGCAGTCTGGGGACGCGTCTGGATGGCACCAAACCCCTGCCCGCGACCACCTTGCACGACGGCGACGAGACCACGATCGAGCTGGGTGGAGAAACCCTGACGCTGCGTTACACCGATGCGCATTTCGCCGGCGATGCCTGGGTCTGGCTGCCGAAGCACAACGTGGTGTTCACCGGCGATCTGGTCTTTGTCGACCGCATCCTCGGCGTACTGCCCTGGTCCAGCGTGAAGAACAGCCAGAAGGCGTTTCACGCCCTGGAGGCGTTGAACCCGAAATACATCGTCCCCGGCCACGGCGGCGTCTGCGACCTGGCCAAGGCCAAGCGGGATTCCGGCGACTATGAGGACTTCCTGGCTGACGTCATCGGCAAGGCCGCCCGGGACATGGAATCGCTGCCCGACACGCTGGCGAAATACGCCGACCTGCGGCAATTCAGGCATCTGGAACTCTACGATACGCTGCACCTCGCCAACATGAGCCGTGCCTTCACGGAGTTCGAGTCCGCACCATGACAGCGCGATTGGAATCCCGCATCACCTGCCCCCATTGCGGGCATTCCGAGACGGAGACCATGCCCACCGACGCCTGCCAATGGTTCTACGAATGCAAGGCCTGTGGCGCCCTGCTCAAACCCAAGCCCGGGGATTGCTGCGTGTTCTGCTCCTACGGCGACGTGCCCTGCCCGCCCATCCAGATGGAACGGGCCGGATGCGGCGGGGCCTGCTGCGGACACTGAGCCATGTTCGACGCCCTCGCCTCCCTCCTGGTCTTCGACCTGGCCGGCCTGGACCCCGCCTCCCCCACGGGCGCGGCCCTGCATTTCTTCGTCATGGACGTGGCGAAGATCCTGGTGCTGCTCACCACGGTGATCTATCTCATGGGCTGGCTGCGGGCCCTGCTCACACCGGAGCGGGTGCGCGCCATGATGCGCGGGCGTTCCGGCCCCGGGGCGCGGTTGATGGCCGTGGGCCTGGGGGCGGTGACGCCTTTCTGCTCCTGCTCGTCCATTCCCCTGTTCAACGGCTTCGTGGAGGCGGGCATCCCCCTGGGGGTCACCCTGTCCTTCCTCATCGCCAGCCCCATGGTGAACCAGGTGGCGGTGGTGGTGCTGGCCGGCGTCCTGTTCAACAGCTTGAGGAGTGTCTTCTGATGAGTGCCGAACTCCATCCTTCCATCGTCGCCCTGGTGGCCCTGGCCGCCAACATCGCCTCCAACCATCCCAAACAGGGTCTGTGCCAGGTGGACAGGCTCAAGGGCTACGGCGTAGCCAAGGAGCAGATCGACGCGGTCATCGAGATCGCCCGCCACATCCGCGACGAGGCGGCGCAACAACTCGATGCTCAGTTCGACGCGGCCTATGCCGAGTGCATGGCCCCGGCCAAACCGGCCCTCAAGCCCGACCCCTTTGCCAACATCGCCGTGAGGGACACGGGGGGCGCCTGCTGCACGCCCACGAAATCCGGCCAGTCCTGCTGCTGAGGGACCTGACAGGGACAGGCTCCCAGGTGGGCGTCAGGTCTTTCATGGGCGCGGCGGACATCCGGCCATGGCCCGCTGCCGGCAGTCCGGGCACAGGGTCATGAGTTTGGCCTGTTCGCCCTGGAACATGGGATGACTGGCCATCATGGCCCGGCTCCGCTCGATCATGGCCCGGGTGGCGAAAGGCTTGCCGCAGCCGGTGCAGGCAAACATTTCCGCCTCGGCCACCACCCGGGGGGTCTGGCGGGCTTGTGCCGAGTAGAGCAGGCGTGGCTCCAGGGTCACGGCCTTTTCCGGACACACATGGGCGCACAGGCCGCATTGCAGGCAGCGCTGTTCGGTAAAGGCGAGTTTCGACATGGAACCGGCCAGGGCCAGGGCCCCGGACGGACAGATGCGGACGCAGGCGGCGCACAGGGTGCATTGTTCCGCGTGGATGCGCACGGCCCCCATTGGGCCGCCGGGCAGCGGTGAGGCTGCTTCCCGGCCCCCGGGGCGCGGGCCCGCCTGGGCGGCCAGGGCGTCGATGGCCGCGAACAGCAGGGCGCGTTTGTCATCCCCCCCGCTCAATTTGACCGTCTGGCGGGCCGGCAGGGCGGGCAGGCTCGCCAGTCCGTCGCCATCGTCGATCAGTCCCAGGGCGGGGGCCAGGCCCAATCCTTCCAGGAGGGCGCGGCCAATGGCGATCTGCTGGGCCAGGGCGCGCCGGCTTTCATCGGGCAGACCGTCCGCCGCCACGGCCACCCGTGCTGCCCCCGCGGCCAGCACTGCCAGCCAGGTTTCCAGCCCCAGGCTGGCGGGTTCTTGCAGCGCATAAGTCAGCCAGCCGGCCGGCGCTTCGGCAGCCCGTTCCGGCCTCACGATCCAAACCCCGGCGGGGCCGCCGCCGGCATCCTCCCAGGCCGCCAGGGCGGCCTGGAGGCGGGCCAGGCTGAAGCCGCGGGCAGGATGGGCGTAACGCACCGCCCCCGAGGGACAGACCAGGGCGCAGGTACCGCAGCCCTGGCACAGATGGGGTTCGATGCGGACCCCTTCCTTGTCGCCGGTGATGGCGTCTGCAGGACAGGCGGACAGACAGGCGTCGCACCCCGGGATGCCTTGCCGGTCATGGGCGCACAGGCCCGCCTCCAGTTGGAAGTAGCGGGGTTTGTCGAAACCGGCGCGCAAACGGCCGGCGATTTCCACCAGGGCCCGCTTCAGGCCGGGAAAGTCGTCCGCCGCCAGGGCGTAGTGGCCCAGGGGAGCCACCCCGGTGCGGGGCGCGCCGGAGAAATCCAGCACCCAGTCGAAATGACCGTCCGCGTGGAAGGACAGGGGGGCCAGGTCCACAGCCCCGTTGGGTCCCGCCATGCGGGCGGTGAAGGCCCCCATCCAGCCGGACAACGCCGCCAGTTCCCCAGGCAGGGCACGCAGGCCCCGGGGCAGGCTGCCCAGGTCCGGGGCGTCGGTGCACAGCAGGGCGGGGCGCAGGCCCGCCAGGCGCACGGCCTCCAGACGTTTGAGCAGCGTCTCGGCGGGGCCGATGAGCAGGGCGCAATCTCCCGGGGCGAAATGGACGAGTTCGGGCGTGGGCGCGGGCAAACCGGCAGCGGCCGTGCGCGCGGCCTCCTGGGCGTTATGGGTCATGACTTCACAGGTCTCCATTGGCTGCGGCCACCATGATCTCTTCCATCTTGTCGCGGATCTCGATGGCCCCCTTGGCCAGCTCCGGGGTGATGCCCAGGCTGCCCTGGTAACCCGCCACCCAGTCCATGTTCCAGTCCAGCATCATCACCCAGATGTCCTTGTTGGCGTCTTCCATGATGGCGATGCGGCAGGGCAGGAAGACCAGGAATTCCGGGCTGATCCTGAGCAGGTCGCGGCCCACGGCGATGTCGCAGAAGCTATGCACCTCGATGCGGGGCGCTTCCATGTCGCCCAGCACGGCGCGAAAATCCTTCCACATAAGGTTGGAGCCCACGTATTTGAAGTTGCGCTTGTTGGCCGCCAGCATCATGGATTCCAGCACGTCGTCGAAGGACAGCCCCGGCTTGGCCTTGATCTTGTGGGCGAACCAGTTCATGGCGTCTGGCATGGACATGCGGAAGAGGTTGGTCATGATGGGCATCATCATCTGCATCATCTGCCGCTTGGTGGACTGGGGAATGGCCGGTCGCATGGTGTAGGGCTTGGTGGGCTGGGGCTGCAGGGTACCCACGAAGGGCAGCGGCATGCCGGCCAGGGGCAGGGTGGTGGGCATCACCGGCACGGGCATGAATTGCAGATAGGGATTGGGCAGACCAGGGCCCGCTGGGATGGGCACCGGCGCCACTTGGCCCAGGGCCGGCAGGCAGAGGAGCAGGGACAGCAGGGCCGCCACGGACTGGAGCGCCTTGAGGGGGAACGGACGCATGATGAGTCTCCTTTTCTGATGCGGTCTGAGAAACGCAGGCAACCGGCCGATGGGTGCCCGGTCACCGGCACGGCGGACTATGCGCCAAGCCTGGCCGGTTCCGCCAGTTCCAGGCTGGCTTGGTCCAGGCCGGCCCGGGTCAGCTCCGCCAGGGCAGCGAACAGGGGCATGCGGGCCTCGGCCTTCAGCCTGTCTGCCCAGCGGGGCACCCAGGTGGCCAGATGGCGCTCCAGGAACTCCCGCTGCTGGGCCAGGCGCTTTTCCGCGCCGGCCACGTCTCCGCCGCGCCAGGCCTCCATTTCACGCAGGGCCAGCAGGGCCAGGAACTTCAGTTCTACGGCGATATGGTCCTGGGGCCCGGCCTCCGGGGCGATGTCGGCGAAGCCGGCTCGAGCATAGGCTTCGATGACCGCCACGGTGCTCTCGCCGATGAGCCGGTCTTCCCGCCAGACGGATTCGAAGGGAGGCGGCGGGCCCAGGCCCTCCTGCACACCGCCCAGAAGGCGGGTGAACTCCGCGCCCAGCGCCTCCAGGGAGGCGGACTCCGGGTCGGGCACGGCCCGGGCCAGGGCCAGCCAGGCCGCATCCATGGCGTCCTGCGGCGGCGACTCGTCGCCCTGGGCCAAACCGGCCAGCATGTCGCGGCTGGGTGGGTTCAGGAACCACTCCGCCAGCCACCAAAAAAAACGGCTTCGGTCTTCCGCCGAAGCCGCAAGATCGCTTGCCTGCATGGGGTTTCCTCGTGGAAGAAATCCTCGCGGACCTGCCCCACCCGGTGGGCGGGGCAAAGGCGCCTACTTCTTCATGTTGTAGAAGGCAGTGGCCACGTTGCCGGCGGAGTGGCAGCCGATGCACTTGGCCCGCTCCACCGCTCCTACCTTCTCGCCGGCCACCCGCTTGGGAAACTCCGCGCGGCGCAGATACAGGTAGTCGTTGGGGTAGGCGTCTTCGGTGTGGCAGCCGCTGCACTTGATGCCCAGAATTTCCGTGTGGATCTGGTGGTAGCGGCCTTCATCACCCAGGTTGTAGTCCTTGCCCGCCTTCACAGTGCCGGCGCGGATGGCCTCCGCGGTCTTGCGCAGGTTCATGGGCTTGTCCTCCGCCATGACGCCGGCGGAAGCTGAAAGAAACGTGGTGGCCATAATGGCCATGAGCAGCTTGTTCATCTCAGTGATCTCCCCCGTTGAGGACGTAATAGACCTGGGGTTCGGTGCCGAACTCCTTCTTGATCTGGGTGGCCTTCTTCTTGGCGATGTAGACCGACACCGCACTGTTGGGATCGTCGATGTCGCCGAACACCCGGGCCTGGACCGGGCAGACCAGGTCGCAGGTGGGGGTGAAATCCGGCGTCTTGCCGATCTCGTTGACGCGGCCGGCGGCCACCGCCTTCTCCAGCTTGTGCCAGCAGAAGGTGCACTTCTCCACGGTGTTGGCCTTCTTGCGATGCAGGGGGGACAGATTGCCCATCTGCTCGTAAGCGGTCTTTTCCGTGCCCGGGTAGAGCTGCTCCACCTTGGCCCCGTTGAGCTGGGGCACGCCGTAGGGGCAGGTGGTGGCGCAATAGCCGCAGCCGGTGCACTTGTCGTAATCCACCAGCACCACGCCGAACTCGTTCTTGCTGATGGCCTTGAACCCCGCCGCGTCGCAGGCCGCCTTGCAGGACGGGTGCTCGCAGTGCATGCAGTTCATGGTGACGAAGTTGCGGGCCACGTGGGGGTAGCGGCCGGTTTCATACTCGATCATCACGTTCCAGGGGGATTCCGGCGTGAAGTGGTTTTCCACCGCGCAGGCCGCCACGCAGGAGCGGCAACCGAAGCAGCGTGCTGTGTCGATGACGCGAACAAACTTTGCCATGGTGTCTTCTCCTTAGGCCTTGTAGAGCTTCACTTTGGTGTCGTTGAAGGAGTTCATGCCGGCGATGCGGTCGGAATGCAGTTCCATGACCTGGTTGATCCAGGTGCCCTTCTTCGCGTAGTCGGGGAAGCCCAGGCTCCAGTGGCCGTGGTGGTAGGACACGGCGATGGTGTCGGGGCGGATGCCCTGGGTCAGCTTGGCCTTGCCCTTCGCCTTGCCCACGCGCGACTCCACGACCACCGTGTCCCCGTCCCGGATCCCCAGTTGCTTCGCCGTTTCGGTATTGATGGCGATGCCGTTTTCGCTGGCATCGGGGCCGATGGCGTGGGTGAGGATCGGGTTCTGGGCCGTGTTGCCGGCCTGGTTGCGATACATGCGCTTGTGGGTGATGAGGTAGAGCGGATAGTCCTTGGCCTCGCGGTGGGGCGTGGGGAAGGCATGATCCTTGGTCGGGATGGGCGAGTAGGCGATCTTGAATTGCGCCAGGTCGATGTTGGTGATGTTGTTGGCCTTCACCGTCTTCTCGACATTGGCGTAGCTGTCCACCAGATGGTCGGCGTAGAGCTTGATGCGCGGCTTGCCCGGCCCCTTGCAGGCGGCCTCGACGCTGTGCAGGTAGCGGTCATGGGTGGAAACCTTCTTGCCGACGAAGGCGTGGTCCAGGGCGACCTGGAAAGGCTTGTCGACCTTGTCGGCCCACAGCACCTCCACCATTTCCCGCGAGGTGTAGTCGCGCCCCTTCTCGAACTTGACCTTTTTCAGCCCCCACTTGCCGTTGAGCTGGTCCACGTAGGCATCGCGCAGCCCCAGACGCTTGGCCAGTTCCCACAGAATGGTCATGGCGTCATAGGGGATGTTGTAGACGTTGGTCATCTGCTGACGGATGGCGGAGTGCTTGGTGCCGGGCGTCTCCCGGGTGGGCGAGAAGTGCCAGGACTCCAGGTAGGTCAGGTCCGGCAGGACGATGTCGGCGAACTGGCAGGTCTCGGTGTTGACGATGTCGATGACCACGTTGAAGGTCTTCTTCATGCCGTCCTGCTGCTTCATGGCGTCCGACGTGGAGAAGGGCCGGTTGGTGGCGAAGAAGATCTGCATTTCCGGCTGGTAGCCCAGACCATAGGCCTTGGGGTCATTCACCGTGTACTGCACCTGTTGGCAGACCTCGTGGGTGGCGTGGGGGAAATACACGCTCTTGGCCAGGTCCACGCGCTTGGGCGGGTACTCGCACTTGGAGGGTTCGAGATATTCCGGGTGCCCCATGGCGTGGTTGAGCAGCAGGCCGCCCACGGCGTCGGGAGAGCCGATCAACATGTTCAGGATCAGGTTGGCGCGGTTGTTCTGCACGCCGAATTCCTTGGCCGAGAGGCCACGGAAGGTGTAGGAGGCCACCGGGCGATAGCGGATGGCGTGGCCGTCGATCTTCATGGTGGAGCCGATGCTGGCGGCGGTGGCGATCTCCTTCGCCAGGCTCTTGATACGGGCGGCGGGCACGCCGGACACTTCCTCGGCATATTCCGGGGTGATGTCCTTGAGGCTGTCCACCAGCACCTGGAAGGCAGTGCGGTACATCTTGCCGTTGACTTCGAAGGTGCCGGTCAGGGCTGCGTCCACCGATTCGTCGTCATAGTCCCGCGTGGAACCATAGATGGTTTCCCAGACCTGGGGCTTGCCAGCGGCGCTCTTCAGAATCCGCCCATCCCCGCCCACCAGCTGGGTGGCGTTGGTATAGGTTTTCAGGAAGCTCACATCGATGGCGTTGTTGTCGATCAACTGCTTGCACAGGGCCAGGATGAACACCGCGTCCTTACCGGGCCGTATCGGAATCCATTCGTCGGCCTTGGCGGCGGCATGGGAGAAGCGGGGCTCGATGACGATCATCTTCATGCCCCGTTCCTTGGCGTCCATGATGGCGTGGTCCAGCCAGCGGGACCACTGCTCGCCCTCGAAGGGGTTGCTGCCGAAGGAGAGGTAGAGATTGGTGTGTTCCAGGTCCGGCAGGTGGCCGTGGCCGCCCCAGGTGACCTCGTCCGCCACGTGGCGGGCGGCCTCGCAGGTGGTGGTGCGGTGCACCACGTTGGGGGTGCCGAAAGCGGCGGCGAAGGCCTTGGGGAACTGGTCGCCGATGGTGTATTTGCCGTGGCCGTGGTGCCAGACCAGCTTGCTGGGGTTGTCCGCCTTGATCTTGGCCAGCTTGTCGGTGATGGTCTGGAAGGCCTCCTCCCAGGAAATCTCCACCCACTTCGGGTCTTCATGCATGCCCTTGTTGGGATTGGTGCGCTTCATGGGCTTCTTGATGCGGTAGGGGTTGTAGGTGTTGAACACCCCCGAGGCGCCCTTGGGACAGATGCCCCAGTTGTAGTAATCGGCGCGGGCCTTGTCCGGGTAGATGGCGCGAATGACGCCATTCGACACCCGGGCCTCGATGCCGCAGAAGTTGACACAGTGGACACAGGTGGACTTGACCACCTGGTCGCCCAGGGCCGATTTGGCCACGGCCGCCGCTTCCGCCTTCTCCGCGGCGCGGGCGATGACGGGCAGGTTGAAGCTGACGCCGGTGGCGCCGGCTACAGCCCCCATGCCCTTGATGAAACCCCTACGCGTTACGTTCATTTTTCAATCTCCTCTTGAAAATGAAAGGCCGCCCCGAAATTTTCTCGTCCCCCCGGGGGGCGGAAACCGCACACGGTTTCCTGGGGGCACATACAACGTCAGGGATAAAGCCCGGCCACTGTTCTGGAGGAACCGGCGGCCGGTAAAACCGGTTCAGGCGAAGGCGTCCGCCAGCACGTTGCGCAGCCAGCCGTCGGCGTATTCCGCTTCCAGCTTGCGGTAGATGGGCGGCACCGGGGACTTGTCCGGCATGGTCATGGGAGAGACGCCGCTGCCTTCGGGGATGTACTTGAAAGTGCCGTTCACCACCCGGTACAGGTGGGCCACCGAGAAGCCGTAGTCATCGCCGACGATGCTGTAGCAGGTGTTGGCGTAGATGGGGTCGGGCACCGGCAGGCCGTTCACCTTGGCGACGATGGCCCCGGCCGCCACCTTGGCCTGGGCCATGCCGATGTGGGCCGACTTGGGCATGTCGAAGGCGGCGTTGGGGTTGCCGTACAGAGGCATCTCGCCCGCCACGCAGGCATCCCCCACCACATAGATGCTGGGGTCCAGGGCGCTGGCCATGGTCATGGGCTCCACCTTGCACCAGCCCTTCTCGAAGTTGTTGCCGCCGGTCCCCACCAGGTCACTGGCAGCGGCGATCCTGCCGGCCTTGTGGGTGGGGATGATGTTGAGCACGTCGGCCTTCACGTCCACGAAGTCGGAGGAGACGGTCTTGCTCTTGGCGTCCAGCTTGGTGACGTTGCCGCCTTCGGCGCCCTTCACCCATTCGATCATGCCGTTGGTGTTCAGACCTTCCTTCTCCCAGCCGTAGAGCTTGGCCCAGGCCTGGTTGAACAGGCCCTTCTTGGAGTGGCTGTCGTTGGCGTCCATGATGATGACCTTGGACTTCTTCATGCCGTGGTGCTGGAAGTAGTTGGCCACCAGGGAGGCCCGCTCGTAGGGGCCGGGGGGGCAGCGGAAGGGGCCCTTGGGCACGACGATGACGAACACCCCGCCATCCTTCATGGCCATGAGCTGCTTCTGCAACAGCAAGGTCTGCTCGCCAGCCTTCCAGGCGTGGGGGATGTCGTTGATCATCGATTCGTTGTAGCCCTCGATGCCCTGGTAGGTGAAATCAATGCCGGGGGACATGACCAGGGCGTCGTATTGCAGCTTTTTGCCGCCCTTGGTGGCCACCACCTTTTTGTCCCGGTCCACGCCGGTGACAAGATCGTGCACCACGTTCACACCCCGCTTCCTCAGGCCGTCGTAGCCCACTTGCAGGGTCTCGATCTTGCGATGGCCGGCGACCACTTCGTTGGACAGGGGGCAGGAGGTGTAGGTCTTGTTGGGTTCGATGAGGGTGACGTCGATGGACGGGTCCAGCAGCTTCACGTACTTGGCGGCGGTGGCGCCGGCATAGCCGCCGCCGATGACCACCACCCGGGCCTTGGCGCTACCGGCCCGGGCCAGGGTGGGCAGGGACAGGGCGGCGGAAGAGGTGGCCGCAGCGAACAGCTTGATGAAATCACGACGATGGATGGGGTTCATGCTGGGTCTCCTCACTTGCTTTGGGCGCCGTAGTATTGGGCGGCGATTTCCACATCCCCCGCTTCCAACTTGCGGGCGTTCTTGATCATCTTCTTGTGGGTCATCTTGAAGTTTTCATCCCGGTACTTCATGAGCTCCAGCTCCATGTACTTGGCCCACTGGCCCGCCAGCATGGGGGTGTCGGCATCGTCGGGTTGGCCGCCGGTGGCACCGTGGCAGGTCTCGCAGGCGTCCGTGACTGCCTTGCCTTTCTTGAGCACGTCGGCGCTGACCTGCTGCACCGCGGGGGTCCACTTCTGCTGGGAGAAATGGCGCGCCAGGCCGGCGATTTCCTCGTCCGTGTAGCCCTTGATGAGACGGGTCATGTTGGCGGAAGCCCGCTCGCCGCTCTTCCACTGCATCATGATGTTCTTCAGGTAGGACTCGGACAGGCCGGCAATGCTGGGCATGGAATGGCCCACGCTGACACCGCCCGTACCGTGGCAGTTGTTGCAGGAACGGGCGATGGTTTCCACGTCGGCCGCGGATGCGGGCAGGGTGGTGAGAACGCCCGTGGCGATCAGGGCGATACAGTGAAGTCGCATGTTGCTGTCTCCTTCTTGGTAGATAAAACCATCCGGAACCATCCGGCGATGGCCGCCGGGGCATGTATGGATGTACCAGCGGGAGATGCAGCTTATGGAGGGCTCAGGGGGCTAGTCGAACCAAACGTGAAAAAGCCTTGATTGCCCTCAAAATTCCCGAGTGCCTTGCTGCGGTAACTCGGGGCGCGCCCGCCCTGCGCAGCCAGGCGCCTGGCGGACTCGAGGCTCAATCCGAGGGGCAGCCCGCCAGGTTGAGGGCGATGAGCTTCTCGCTGTCCTTCACCTGGATCAGGCGGCCGCGGATCTCGATGACGTTCTCGGCCACTAGCTGGTGGAAGACCCGGGACAGGGTCTCCTGGGCCAGGTTGAGCTTGGCGGCCACCTCCCGCTTGGTGGTGGGCAGGACCACGTCATAGGCCTGGGCGCGGGGATGGGGGCGGTGCTGGAGCAGGTAACAACTGACCCGCTGCAGGCTGGAGCGGGGCGTGCAGCTTTCCATGTCCCGCAGGAGTCCCAGCTGGTATTTGGACACCGCGCCCAGCAGGCGGCAGGCCAGGCCGGCATCCATGCTGGCCTGGCGCAGGAGCACCTCCCGGTCCACGGCCAGCAGGTGACTGTCCACCTTGGCCACGGCATGGGCCGGATGGGGCTCACCCAGGTAGACCGACGCCACGCCCAGGCATTCGCCGGGGCCCACCAGGGCCACCACCTTCTCCATGTGGTTGGCCAGGGGCAGGAACACCTTGATCTGGCCGGCCACCACGATGTGCAGGGCCAGGGCGGGGTCCCCCTTGGCGAACAGGGGCCCGTTGCGGGCAATGCTGAACTGGCGCGCGCCACAGGCCAGGCGATGCAGGGTATCCGCCGCCAGCCCATTCAGGCTGGCCAGACGGCCCATGATCTCGGCGATCTGAGATGGAGGCAAAAGACGATGGTTCATGATGGCTCCTATCCGCCGGAGCATTCCGGCATGGAGCCTTTCGCAAGGGTCATGCCAAGGCCATGATCCGGCCCGGCCGGGCACCCGCCGGGGCACGGAGAAATTTGACCGAAGTCAAGTCTGGCGCGGGTCGACGGCAGGGAAGCCCAAATGAAAAATCGGCATCAGACTGGCGGATCAGTTATGGAACAAGGCCGGATGGACGTTGATGGACGTTACTTCAGCGCAACACATTACCCCGGGCACGACGGCCCTCGTTACCCGGGCGTAACGTGCTCGGCCTCTCCTGGCCCTTCGGCGCGGGCGATCTCCAGGCGCCGCATCTTGTCCCACAGGGCCTTGCGGGAGATGCCCAGGTGGCCGGCGGTTTCCGTGATGCGCCAGCCATGCTGGTCCAGCATCTGGGTGATGTAAGCCCGCTCGCACTTGGCCAGGTAGTCGGCCAGGTTTTCCGGCGTGGCGGTCTCCGTCTCGCAGCCCAGCCCCGCCCCCAGGTCGCCGAACAGCAGTTCCGGTGTCAGGAGGGACTGGGGACCCAGGATGCAGGCCCGCTCCAGGGCATGGCGCAGTTCCCGGATGTTGCCCGGCCAGGGATAGCCCGTGAGGGTGGCCTCGGACAGGGGGTCCAGCACCCGCGGGGGCAGGCCCTTGGCGCCGCACAGTTCGTTCACGAAACCCTGGGCCAGCCACAGGATGTCCTCCTGGCGATCCCGCAGGGGCGGCACGTGGAGATGCATCATGTGCACCCGGTAATAGAGGTCCTCGCGGAATTCCCCCTTTTGCACCATGTCCTTCAGGTCCCGGTGGGTGGCGCACACCAGCTTGATGGTCACGGGGATGGATTTCTCGCCCCCCACCCGCACCACTTGGCGTTCCTGGATGGCCCGCAGCAGCTTCACCTGCATGGTGAGCGGCATGTCGCCGATCTCGTCCAGGAACAGGGTGCCGCCGTGGGCTTGCTCGAACACCCCGGGCTTGTCGCGGATGGCCCCGGTGAAGGCGCCCTTCACGTGGCCGAAGAGTTCCGATTCCAGCAGGCCCTCGGGAATGGCGCCGCAGTTGACGGCGATGAAGGGCTTGTCGCCCGCCGGGTCGGTGTGGCGATGCAGGGCCCGGGCCACCCATTCCTTGCCCACCCCGGATTCGCCGGTGATGAGCACGGTGTCGGCATGTTCCGCCAGGCGGGGCAGCATGGCCTCGATGCGGCGCATGGCGGCGGAGATGCCCAGGGTCGCAGCCGCGCCGGCGGGCGGGCGGGCCCGTTCCGCCAGCTCCCGCACCTTGGCCAGCAGCAGGGGGATGTCCAGGGGCTTGGTGAGATAGTCCTCGGCCCCCAGCTTCAGCAGGCGTACCGCCTGGTCGATGGCGCCATGGGCGGTGATGAACAGGAAAGGCGGCAGTTCCAGCCCCGACTCCCGCAGGCTTTGGTAGAGCTGCTCGCCGCTCATGTCTGGCAGACGCAGGTCGCTCACCGCCACGGCGTAGCGGCGGCTGGTCAGGGCGGCGCGGGCGGCTGCGGCGGTCTCATGCCAGTCGCAGACATAGCCTTCCAGTTCCAGGCGTTCCACCAGGGCTTCCCCCATGATGGGGTCGTCCTCGATGAGGCAGATGCGTAGTTTCATGTCTCCTCCGCTTGCAGGGGCAGCCAGACCTCGAATCGCACCTGGCCGTCCCGGCATTCGGCGGTGAGGCTGCCCTCCAGTTGCTGCACGATCTGATAGGTCACCCACAGGCCCAGGCCGTGCCCCCCTTCCCGGCCGCTGACGAAGGGCTCGAACAGGTGTTCCAGGGGACCCGGGGGCGTGGCGCCCGCGTCGTTCACCACCAGGAAGCGCAGGCTGCCCGCCGCGGGCACCACGGACAAACCCACATGCCCGCCCTCGGCGGTGGCCTGCACGGCGTTGAGCAGCAGGTTGATGAGGATCTGGCGGCAGGCGGCGGCGGGCAGGCCGGTATGGGGAGGCAGTTCCACTCGCCAGTCCAGGCGCTGGGATTTCTTCAGCACCTGGGGCTGGATGAGGGTACGCACGTCCTCCAGATCTTCATTGCCCAGGGTCCGGCCCGACTCCCGGCTTTGCACCAAGAGGGCGGCCACGGTCTCCTGGATCTGTTTCAGGCCCCGTTCCAGCATGCTCAGAGTCTTGTCCGCCTGGGGCGGCAGGCCGCCCCGGGCCTTCAGGGTATCCAGGGCCAGGAGCATGCCCCCCAGGGGGTTGTTGACCTCGTGGGCGATGCCAGCGGCCAGGCGGCCGATGGCGGACAAACGCTCGCTCTGCAGCAGCTCCCGTTCCAGCAGGGCCTTCTGGCGCATCTCCTCCAGCATGGCGTCATAGGCCTCGAAGAGCTGGCCCAGCTCGTCCCGGAAAGGATAGACATCCCGGGGCGGTTCTTCCCGGGGGCCACCATGCACCGCGCGGCCCATGCGCCGGGCCAGGTCCACCAGGGGACGGGCCATGCGCTGCCCCCAATACCAGTTCAGGGGCAGCAACACCGCCAGCACCAGCCCCCCCACCAGGATGCCGTACAGGGCCAGGCCCCGGAAGCGGGGCTGGAACACGTCCTTGGAATAGGCCAGCACCAGCATGCCCACCCGGGCGCTTTCCTCGTGCACGGGCAGGGCGAAAAACCGGTGGGCGGCCCCGGGAAAGTCGAGGTCCGTCAGGGCCGTCCCGGACAGGTCTTTCAGGGCGGCGGCCAGGGCGGCGTGGTCCCGGCCCAGGCTGTCCAGGCGGGCCAGCACGGGCAGGCGTTCCGGGTGGGAGGACACCACGATCTGGCCCGCCCCATCCACCACGAAGATGGCCTCGGGCCGGATGGGGTTGCCCGCCCCCTGGCCTGCGTAGACGGCATTGATCTGCTCGAAGGCGCGCCACACGTCGTCGTGCAGCAGGGCGGGGAACAGGGTGCGGTTGAGCAGGTGGGCCAGGCCGGAGGCCGAGGTGCGCACGTCCTGGCGCAAATCTTCGTAGGCCTTGAGCATGAGGGCCATGGAGACGGCCGCCACCGACACCACGATGAGCAGGCTGCCCCACAGGGGCAGCTTGTAGCGCAGGCTCAGGTGGAACAGTTTCACCGCCCCTCCGTCACAACTCGCCGAAGGCGCGCATCATCTCCGCCACGCCGTCATACATGCCGGGTTCACCCCGGGTGAAGCCGTCGAGATACAGCCGCCCCAGGATGGCCGCCCCTTCCGGATCCTGGTGCATGGTGAGCATGAAGTTCTGCATCTGTTCGAACAAGGCCGGCGCCACGTCCCGATGGGCCACGAAAGGGGGGAAACCATACTCCGGCGAACGCTCCACGATGCGGGTGCGCCGGGTCAGGGCCGGGTCGATGCGGTCCAGGGTCTCCCAGATGTAACTGTCCACCGCGCCCCCCTGGGCCATGCCCCAGGCCACCGCCTCCACCACCTTCTTGTGGGACCAGGTGAAAAAGGTCTTGCGGAAGAAGTGCTGGGGGTCCTCCCCCATGCGGCGCAGGGCATAGCGGGGCGAGAGGTAACCGGTGTTGGACAGGGGGTCGGCGTAGGCGAAGACGCTGTTCTTCAAATCCTTGAGCCCCGTGACCGCCTTGTTGCCGGCGGCGACGATGACGAAGGAGCGGTAGTAGGGGCGCCCTTTGTAAAGGGGCACCGCCAGCAAACGCACCAGATCCCTCAGGTGCAGGTAGGGGTAGTCGCAAACCCAGGCGAAATCGATCTGCCTCAGGCGCAAGAGGTCCATGGTCTCCCGGTAACTGTCCCGCTGTTTGAATTCCAGCGCGAATCCCAGGCGCCGTTCCATGTAAGCACGCCAGTCCGCCAGCAGGGCATGCTGGTCGTGCACGAAGGCGGGGGTGAAGCCCATGCGCACCAACGGGCGGGTCGCGCCCCGGGACGCGGGGCCCCAGGACGTCAGGCCCCCGCCCAGGGCCAGGCCGACCAGGGAGGCCAGAGTACGCCGGCGCAAGGGGTTACCGCCGGGTGACAGAACTACGTCTTTTTTGTGCGTCATGGAGTGCTCCGGTTACTGCTGGGTAACTGACAGGCTAGCACACACGGCCGGTCCATGTGCCCACAAGCGGCGTATCAAGGGGGTTTGTGCCATTTTCCCCAGACCTGGCATGGCTTATGCAGTGCCAGGCTACCGGTCCCGCCAGCGGGACAACCCTCAGCGCAAGGAGACTCGCCATCATGTCCGACACATTGCTCTCCCAACCCCTCTCCCGCCGACGCTTCCTGCAAGCCACCGGCGTGCTGGCCGGTTCCGCCAGTGTGGGTGCCCTGCCCAGCCTGTTCACCCTGGCGCCCGTGCGGAATGCCCGGGCCTCCGCCGAAGCCGCTGCCGGCCCGGAAACCGTGGTGACCAAGAGCTTCTGCCACCAGTGCCCGGCCCGCTGCGGCATCGACGTGTACACCACCAACGGGCGGGTGCACGCGGTCTATGGCACCCTGGACAACCCGCTGTCCAACGGCAAGCTGTGCCCCAAGGGCCACTACGCCCAGTACCTGCTCTACGACCCGGACCGCATCAAGGGGCCCATGAAGCGCACCAACCCGAAAAAGGGCCGCCACGAGGACCCGAAATTCGTGCCCATCTCCTGGGACGAGGCCCTGGACATCGTCGCCGGCCGGCTCAACGCCCTGCGCGAGAAAGGCGAGTCCCACCGCTTTGCCACCCTCACCGGGCGCGGCTGGGGTTATACCGACGTGGGCCTGCTCAAGGAATTCGGCGAGTTGTACGGCACGCCCAACTACAACCTGGGCCACTCCTCCATGTGCTCGGATGCCTCCGAGACGGTCAAGCACTTCATGGACGGTCACCATGCCTACAGCGCCTACGATTACCCCAACTGCAACTACCTGTTGGTGTTCGGCGCCGGCTTTCTGGAGGCCTTCCGGCCCTTCAACGCCAACATGCAGAACTGGGGCAAGATGCGCACCAAAGCGCCCAAGACCAAGGTCACGGTGGTGGATGTGCATCTGAACACCACCGGTTCCGCCGCCGACCGCCTGCTGCTGGTGAAGCCCGGCCGTGACGGGGCCCTGGCCCTGGCCATGGCCCATGTGATCCTCACCGAAGGGCTGTGGGATCGCAACTTCGTGGGCGACTTCACCGACGGGGTGAACCGCTTCAAGACCGGCGCGGAGATCGCCGCCGTGTACAGCCAGGAAGACGTGGATGCCTGGAAGCAGGCCCAGGCCGAAGCGGCAGCCAAGAAGGCCGCCGCCGCCGAGAAGGCCGCCGCCAAGAAGGCGGAGGAAAAGGCCAAGGCCCAGGCCGAGATCGATGCCCTGAAGCAGAAGCTCAAGGCCGCCCCGGACGACGCCGCCCTGGCCAAGAAGCTGGCCGACCTGGAGAAGAAGCAGGCCGATGCAGCCGCCTCCGAGGCGAAGATCAAGGAGCAGCGCGCGCTGCTCGACAAGGAGAAAAAGCCCGCGCCGCAACCGGTCGTCGGCGCCCAAGTGTTCAATGAAAAGTGGACCGTGGGCCTGATCGAGTGGTGGAACGTCGAACTGAAGGACCGCACGCCGGAATGGGCGGAAAAGGTCAGCGGCATATCCGCCAAGGAAATCATCGCCGTGGCGCGGGAATTCGCCACCACCAAGCCGGCGGTGGCCCTGTTCGAGCGTGGCGCCTCGGCCCACACCAACGGCGTCTACAACGGCATGGCCATCCACGCCCTCAACGCGCTGACCGGCAACATGTTCGCCAAGGGGGGGCTGCGGGGTTACCAGATGAAGACCGCCTGGGCCAAGCTGCCCATCAAGCACGAGGACTACATGGACGACTACGCCAAGTCGCCCGAGCGCAAGAAACCCCGCATCGACATGGTCAAGACCGAGAAGTGGCCGCTGGCCAAGAACATGATGCAGGAAATCGCCATCAACCATCTGGCCGGCGCGCCCTACAAACTGGACACCGCCATGATCTACATGACCGGCGCGGTCTTCTCCGGGCCCGACTGCACCAAGTGGGAAGACGCCTGGCGCGAAGTGTTCGTCATCGACACCTCGCCCTACCCCGGCGAGACCCACAAGTTCGCCGACCTGATCCTGCCCGACAACACCTATCTGGAACGCCTGCAGATCGCCGATACCTATCCGTATGAAGGCTATCCCATCTCCATGATCCGCACCCCGGCGGTGAAGCCCATTTACGACACCAAGACCTTCGGCGACGTGGTGATCGAGATCGGCAAGCGCATCAAGGGGCCCATGAGCGAGTACTACAAGCAGGTGGGCAACACCGAGAACATCATCAAGTGGATGTGCGAGGGCTTCAAGGACAAGCCTGGCGACAACGGCGTGGTGGACTTCGAGACCTTCAAGCAGAAGGGGGTGTGGTACCGCAAGCCCTATGCCTACCTGCAGAAGGACGGCGTGTTCTACAAGTGGGACGGCCAGGGCTACAACACCGTGATGACCGAGGAAGAGGTGAAGGTGGAGGTCATGCCCACGCCCACCGGCAAGTTCGAGCTCAAGGTCACCGAGCTGGAGCACCACGCCGACTACGTGCAGAAACGGTTTGGCATTCCCCCCGAGCGGGCGCCCTTCCCGCAGTGGATCGAACCGAAGCACGGCGGCGACGGGGACCTGCACTTCATCTCGCCCAAGCTGGCCGGCCAGGCCGAGGGGCGCAGTTCCAACCTGCCCCATGTCACCGCCATGATCCAGCCGGTGCAGGGCGGCAAGCACGACGTGTTCCTGGAGATCCATCCCGAAGCGGCGGCCAAGCGCGGCATCCAGGACGGCGACCGGGTCCGCATCAGCAACAAGATCGGCGCCATCGAGGTGCGGGCCCGGGTGACCCAAACCACCCGCCCGGATACCGTGGTGCTGCCCATGATCCATGGCCACTGGGCCCAGGGCCGCTGGGCCGAGGCCAAGGACCGGCTACCCACCGGCAGCACCAACGAGATCACCGAGAACCTCTCTGAACCCCTGTCCGGCCTGGCCTGTTACCACAGTGGCCTGGTCAACGTGCACAAAGTCTGAGGAGCCGAAAATGCCCAAGTGGGGAATGGTCATCGACCTTGAAAAATGCGTGGGCTGCCAGGCCTGTACCGTGGCCTGCGGCATGGAAAACAACCGCCTGCCGGGCGAGCACTGGCAGGACGTCATCTTCTTTACCGAGGGGGAATATCCCAACACCCAGACCAAGTGGTTCCCGCGCCCGTGCATGCACTGCGAGAACCCCTCCTGCGTGGCGGTATGCCCCACCCGGGCCACCTACAAGACCGAAGAGGGCTTCGTGCTGGTGGACTGGAACCGCTGCATCGGCTGCAAGTATTGCATGATCGCCTGCCCTTACGGCGTGCGCTTCTACACCGAGGAAAAGGCGGCCTACGGCGGCCCCAACATGAAGGAAGTCTTCCCGGCCGACGACAGCCATTCCTGGAACCCGCCCTGGAAAATGCCGGACGCCCGGGAGGACTGGAAACACGGCGTGGGCGTGCAACCCCACGACGTGGTGTCCAAGTGCACCTTCTGCCACCACCGGGTCACCAAGGCGCCCCCGGGCACCGCCGACCTGGACCCCCAGGACCCCAAGACCCGGGAGTTCACCCCCGCCTGCGTGGTCACCTGCGCGCCCGGCGCCCGCTTCTTCGGCGACCTGTCCAACCCGGACAGCCAGGTCAACAAGCTCATCGCCAACAAGAACGGCGTGCGCCTCCTGGACCATCTGGGCAACAAGCCCCAGGTCTATTACCTCACCGGCGAAGGCGGTTCCGTGCCTTCCGGCCGCGCCCTGAAGAAGTCTTGAGGAGAAACCACCATGACCACGATGTACCTCGAACCCCGCAACTTCCGTGAGGTCTTCGGCCACCTGGGCGCCCTATGGCGCCAGGAGGGACCGATCCGCTTCCTGCGCATCGCCTGGAACCTGGGCCACGAGCCCTCCCCCGCCGGGGCCATGTGGAAGTTCGGCCTGGTGCTGTTCGCCGCCACCTTCGGCTTCAGCCTGTTCATGCTCTTCACCCAGGGCCACGCCGCCTTCAACACCTCCAGCGACGGCGTCAACTGGGGCATGGCCATCGCCACCTACGCCTTCTTCGCCCTGATGTCCTCGGGGCTCACCATGATCGCGGCCCTGCCCATGGTGTTCGGCTTCAAGCAGTTCTACCCCATCGCCAAGCGCTGCATCTGGCTGTCCATCGTCACCTTGATCGCCGGCTTTTCCGTGCTGGCCATGGAGCTGGGGCATCCCTTCCGCATGCTCTGGGCCATCCCCACCGGCATGCAGGTGATGAGCCCCATGTTCTGGATGGGCGTGTTCTACACCATTGACCTGATCCTGCTCACCGTGAAGTTCTACCTGCTCTGGCAGGACGACTGGGACAGCGGCGTCAGCCACCTGGTGGGCGCCCTGGGCTTCGGCGCGGTGATCCTGGCCTCCGGCATGCTGGGCCTGGTGTTCGGCTCCATGGTCATGCGGCCCATGTGGTACGGCTCCTTCACCTCCATCTTCTTCATGCTCACGGCGGCCCTGACGGGTGCGGCGGCCATCGTCCTGGCGGTGTACATGAGCTTCGGCTTCAGCCGTGAGTCCATGCCCGAGCCCCTCAAATCCATGGCGCAAGGCGACGACCTGCCCCGGGTGTTCGCCACCTTGATCGGCATCACCCTGGTGATGGTGCTGACCCGCATGTGGACCGGCCTGTGGAGCAACCTGGACGGCCTGGAAGGGTTCAAGGCCCTGTTCGCCTCGCCCCTGTTCCACTTCCAGGTCTGGGTCTGCTTCGCCCTGCCCATGTATCTGATGCTGAGCAACGAGACCCGCCGCGGCGTCGCCTGGCAGGTGCTCTCCGCCATCCTGGTGCTGCTGGGCATGGCCATCAACCGCTACGAATTCATCGTCGGCGGCCAATTGGTGCCCATGTTCAAGGGCAACTGGGTGAACAGCCTCAACGCCTATTCCCCCTCCGCCACGGAATGGGCGCTGACCCTCATGGGCTGGGGCATCGGCTTCTTCCTCTACGCCCTGGGCGAAAGGTTGTTCCGGCTGCATGCCGCCCCACCCGTCGGGGAACGCAGCCCTCAAGCCGTGGTCTCCTCCCATTGACGGCTTCACGCCGGCGGCAGGCAAGCCGCCGGCGCTTTCTTTCAGGAGCATGCCCATGAACGCCTCGCCCCATTTCCAGGAGCCCCCCGCCGACGCAGGCGCCCATTCTTCCGCCGACCATTCCGCCGCCGATCTCTGGACCACCCTGGGCCGTGCCTTCCTGCCCCCCCTGGAGGCCGCCCACTGGCGCGCCCTGCGCACCGACCTGCCCCTGGACCTGGAGGACTGGTCCCGGGAGCTGGGCCTGGCGGACGCCCCCAGGCCCGACGGGCTGCTTCAGGCCATGGCGGCCTACCCGGAACACGAGGATCTGCTGGTGCATTACAGCGGCCTGTTCTACGCGCCCCCCATCCGGGTGCATCTGAACCTGGGCATGTATCTGGACGGCGGCCTCAACGGCCCCGTCCAGGACCACCTGGCCCGCTGGCATGCCGCCTACGGCCTGGACAGGTCGCCGGATTTCCACGACCTGACGGACCATCTGGCCGCCGTCCTGGAGTTCCTGGGCCTCATCACCCGTCTGGAAGAGGCGCGCCTGGCGGCGGAGTTCGCCCAGACCACCCTGTTGCCTGCCCTGCCCCGCATCATCCGGGCCATGGAGCTGGAGGGAGCGCTGGCGTCTCCTTACTTGTGGCTGCTGCGCTACCTCCATCATGCCCTGGCCTTTCTCTACCCTGCCCAGACCGTGCCCGAGACACCGCTCCGTCCCCGTTATCGCCAGCGTGAAATCGGGGACGGCTGGCGGCGTTGCGCCCGTTGCGAAAAACCCATCGCCACCGAGCGGGAACTGTCGGTCATGGAAAAGGCCCTGCACCAGGCCGGCCTGCCCAGCGACCACCTGCGCCTGTGCCCCGATTGCCGGGATGGCGTCCAGGGGTTCGAACACCGGGGTCTGCCCAAGACACGCTGAACACGCCGGGTGAGCCGCCATGGGCCTGTGGGATCGTCTCCGGGAACGCCTCCATCCCCCCGGCGAGGACGACCCGGACCTGCCTGAGGCCCTGGAGCGGGCCGCCTACCGGGTGGAACCCAGGATCAAGCAGGTCCGGGGCTGGCCGAAACGCTACCTGCGCCCCATCGCCGGCGCCCTGGCCCAGGCCCGGCGGGTGGCGGCGGGCATCCCCGGGCCGGTGCCCCTGGAGGCCGGCCATTACGCCAGCGATCCTTACGTACACGCCTTGTTCGGTTCCGCCGAGGCCATCGGCCATCTGTTCCGGACCAGTCCGGCGGCCCATGCCTACGTCGGGACTGCCCTGGAAAGCGAGGCTTACGCCCTCCTGTCCGCCATCCGCCAGGAAAAGCGGGTTCTGGGCATGGAAATGGACGGGGACATCCTGCGCCGGGAGGTGCCCCAGACCCAGGTCTGGTTCACCGACCATCAGCTGCATGGACTGGCAAAGAGCGAGGCCGAGGCCCGGGAGGGTCTGTTGTGGACCCTGTTCGACCGTTTCCTGGAACGGGTGGCGGTGGGCGTGGAGCGCCTGCGCGCCGAACGGGAGCGGCTCAGCCAGGAAAAGGATCTGGCCCTGGTCCGGCTGCGGGGTGCCTCCGCCGCCAGCCGCCCAAGCGCCCAGGGCGCCCTGGAGGGCGTGATGAAGCAGCTCACCGATACCATCCAGGCCCTGGAGCTGGAAAATCTGCATGAGGTGTTCGAGACCGTCCTGTCCCACCCGCAGGACTGCCTGTACCTGCGCCCCCATGACTTGATCCTGGATGCCCTGGGCACTGTCCACACCCACCCTGGCGAAGGGGCATCGCGCATCGAATTCGTCGAGCTTTGGGAGCGCTACCAAACGCCCCGTACCGTGGCCCTGGTCCACTGCCGGGGTCTTGCCCCCGTCGTCGCGGATGCCCGGCTGGAGCGGTTTGAAGAAGCCGGGAGCTGGCTGGGTTGAAGCCGGAAACGCTATTGCAACGCGCACCGCCTATGATCCTGCTGATCCGGCGCGCGTAATCCTTGGTTCCGTTCGTGTTTATATCGGCCGGATCAATAAACATCGGATGGGTGTCTGAAATATGCCTTTGGGAGCCCCCTGCCTTGCAACGACGGTCGTCAACATGATCCGGTCCCGGGTATGCGCCGGTTTCCTGGCCGGCCTCTTGGGTGTGTTCCTGGCCGTTCCAGGCTATGGAGCCTGCCCCACACCGCCCAAGGACTTCGCCCCGCCGCCGGCGCAACGGCAGGCGGTGGACCTGGCCCGGGAACTGGCCGCGCCCTGGCAGGCCGGAGGGGCGATTGCCGTGTACTGCACGCCGGAGGGCTGGCCCGTGGCGGGACGGCTGGCCGCGCCGCCCAAAAACGCGGCGGAGGAAACGACCCGGCGGCGCCAGGCCTGGGAACTGGTGCGGCTGTTCAATCTGGCGCGCAAGCCCGCCGAGGTAAAGCCCCAGTCCCTGGCCGTGACCCAGGTCCAGGAGGCCCTGCTGGAGCGCTTCGCCCTGACCGACTATGGCGCGGTGTGGATGCGGGAGGTGGTGGACGACACCCTGCGGGCCTTCAACCGGGGCGAACTGGAGGCCAGCCGCCAGGTCTGGAACGAGGCCCGCCGCACCGGGCGCATGCCCCCCTTCCGCGCCCTGGTGTCCGGCCGCCTGTCGGAGAGCGGCCAGTTCACCCAGGACGAACCCCTGTTCAAGTTCTATGCCTACCCCGGGGAGGGGGCGGTGGCGGAACCGGGCCTCATCGGCCTGGGCAACGCGGGTTTCCGCTGCGAATTCCCGGCCAGCAGCCAGATGGTGGACCCCCACGCCATCCTGTCCCACGAATTCGGCCATACCCGCTACGGCGACCCCACCAGCGCCGGCACCCTGGAAGGCGAGGCCCGCACCGTACTGCGCTATGAAAACCCGGTGCGGGTGCACAACGGTTACGAGCCCCGCACCGTGTACTACCTGCGCCCGGGTGAAACGGACAAGAACAAGAAACCCGGCCTGCTGGAACGTCTGGTGGACCTCCAGACCGTGGAAGGCATTACCGTGGAGGACCGGCGCGCCATCGAGCAGATCCACTGCCAGTGCCCCGCGCCCCTGCCCCTGATCGTGGAGTGCGAAATAAAAGAGCAGCCGGAAGGCGGCGAGCCCGGCCAGCCGGCCTTCAAGCAGGATTGCAAGGTGCGTCTGGCGCCGCCAGCAGCCCCCTGATCCGGGCTTTTCAGCCCCCCGTCATGTTCATGAAGCGGATGAGCTTGTCCGGCTGCTCCTTGAACTCGTGCCGCTCCGGTTTCAGGTCCATGGCCCGGCGAATCGCCGTCTCCAGATCGTCGTCGGAGGCGCCAGCCCGCAAGAGGGTGCGGAAATCCATGCGCTCTTCCTGGCCCAGGCACAGGTGCAACTGGCCGTCCACGGTAAGCCGCACCCGGTTGCAGGTCTCGCAGAAGTGTTGTGACAGGGGCGTGATGAAACCCACGGTGAAGCGCCCATCCGCCGTACCCAGGTAGCGGGCCGGCCCACCTCCGGACAAAACCGTGTCCACCAGGCCGAAGCGTCGTTGCAATTGCCGCTTGATGGGTTGCAGGTCCACATAGCCCATCCTGCGGGCGGTCTCACCCATGGGCATGAGCTCGATGAGGCGCAGCACATAGCCCCGCGTCATGCAGAAATCCACCATGGCGTCGATTTCATCGGCGTTGTCCCGCATCACCACCATGTTGATCTTGATGGGGGCGAAACCGGCATCGGAGGCGGCTGCAAGTCCGGCCAGCACCTGCTCCAGCACGGGCCGGCCGCTGATTTTTGAGAGGGTTTCGGCGCGCAGGGAGTCCAGGCTGACGTTGAGGCGGGTCACCCCCGCCGCCTTCAGCTCAACGGCCATCTTCGCCAGCTGGGTGGCGTTGGTGGACAGGGAGATGTCCTCCACGCCGGGCAGGGCGGCGATGCGCCGGGCCAGGTCCGCCACGTGACGGCGCAGCAACGGCTCGCCGCCGGTGAGGCGCACCCGCTTGAGCCCCAGGCGGGCGAACACCCCCAAGAGGCGTTCGACCTCCTGGAAGGTGAGCCAGTGTTCCGGCTCTTCGAAGCCCTTGAAGCCCTCGGGGATGCAATAAGCGCAGCGCAGGTCGCAACGGTCCGTGACGGACAGGCGCAGGTATTCGATGGTGCGGCCGAAACGATCAGTCAGCATGGCGATGGGAATCTCGTTGGACAGCAGTGAGTAAACCTACCCCGAGACGCGGGATACGGCGAGGGATGCGTGCGGAAGAATTTGATTTCGATCAAGTGCGCTCGACCAAGCCACGATAGGCGTGCCAGGTGGCATGCCCCAGCAGCGGAAAGATGACGATCAGGCCGATGAACATCGTCAGGTAACCGATGCCCACCAGCACGGTGATGACGCCCGCCCAGACCAGCATCGCCAAAGGGTTGCGGCGCACGGCCTTGAGGCTGGTGAGCAGGGCCGTGACCGGGTCGGACTGGCGGTCAACGATCATGGGCAGTGCCACGGCGGACAGGGCGAAGGCAACCATGGCGAACAATGCGCCCACGGCGAAAAATCCCGCCACCACCGGCCAATGATTGGGGTCATGGAGGATGCTGGCGGTGTAGGAAAACACCTTGTTGCCGTAGGCAAACACATCCGCCTTGAGGGTGAGGCCCACCATGATGGCGGTGACCCGTTCCCACAGGCTGAACAGCATGGCCAGCATCACCGCGAACAGGCCCAGGGACCCGGCGTTGTCCCACAGCAGGCGGAAGGGCCGGGCCAGGGAAACCACCGGCTCGCCCCGCTCCAGGGCGCGGGAGATGGCATAGAAACAGGTGGCCAGCAGGGGCGCAATGAGCAGGAAACCCGAGGTGTAGGCGATGCCCCAGTGAGGATCGGTCCAGCCATGGCTGACCAGCAGCCAGCCCAGGCCAGCGAACAGTACGCCGTGGGCCAGGGATACGGCCCAGGCGGTAGCGAGGTCGGTCAGGCCCCGGCGCAGCCAGGCCAGACAGGCCAGGGCACCCGCCGGCCGAATCGCTGGAAGCCGGGTGGCCAGGGGTTCCACGTGGGGAGGGGCGGATGGGGTCATGGCAATGCTCCGGTCAGTTCATGTAGGCATCGGCTTCGTCGCCCGGGTGGGGCAGCCCCGCCACTCGCCACAGGCTCTTGCAACTGCCGAACAGCTTGTGGGCCTTGTGCCGGTCCAGGGCGCAAGCGCGGCAGACCAGGCGCATCACCGGCAGGGCGCCAAGCAGAAAATATTTGCCGCGCACGTGCTCGATGACCTCCCAATGCTTGGCGGTCAGGAGCGGAATGCCCTCGGCGCGGGCGATGCGCGCGGCGGTGGCGCGGTTCCATAAATGGGGTTCGGCGAAATAGCCATCCCGATCGAACCAGGATGCAGGCAGTGTTTCAGTGTCGTATTGAGGAACGGCGTTGGTAGGCATGGATGTCTCCTCGATGGCTGTCGTGACAACGCCGGCTCACCCGAGGCACCGCCCCGGGGGAAACGGCTTACTTGAGCGCCGCGGCGATCTCGGCGGCCGTGGGCTCTTTGAACGTGCCGCCGCCGGCATTGGCCATGTACACCACGGCGCGGGCCACTTCCAGGTCGGACAGATCCGGATGGCCACCCTTGGCCGGCATGGCCTTTTTACCCTTGATGGCGGACTTGATCAGGGCCGGTAGGCCGGCCTCAACGCGCTTGCCCCAGGCGGTCTTGTCGCCCTGCTTGGGGGCCCCGGCGGCGCCGGTGGCGTGGCAGGCCGCGCAGGCGGCCTTGTAGACCGCGTCGCCTTTCTTGTCGGCGGCGGTGGCGGTGAAAGAGAGGCCCAGGCCGGCGGCCAGGGCGAGGATGAGGTGTGCTTGTTTCATTTGATGGTTTCTTGAAATTGGTTAAAAAGGGCCAGCCGGGAGAAGCCCCCCAAGGCCGGCCAATGGGCGTCGCGTAGGACTCTTTAGAGCATCAGGCCTTGTACTGCCGCGACTTGAAGCTCACCGTGGCCTTGTAGGTGCCGCTGGTGACCTTGCGGATGTTGGCCCAGGTGTGCTTGTAGTCGGGCACCACGTTGCGGTCCACGGCCTCGGTGGTCACGTCGCCCTGGATGCCGTTGAAGTGGCCGAACTGCATGAACACCTGGTTGCGCTTGGCTTCCGGCGTGACATAGGCCATGGCGTAGGTGGCGCCGTAGTCGTTGAACAGCTCCACGATGTCGCCGCTGGCGATCCCCAGTTCCCGGGCGTCGTCCGGGTTCATCTCCACCGGCGCCATGGGCCAGCGCTCGCGCATGCCCGCGTCATAGTAGTCGTGGTACATGGACTGCCAGGCCTCGTTGATGCGGCCGCTGTTGACCCAGAAGCGGTACTTGGCGCGCTGCCCTTCCACCGGCTTGAAGAAGCCCTTCCAGGGCGAGGGCTTGAAGTGGGCCAGGCCGTCGTCGGTGCCGAACTTGTCCGTGTAGAGCACCTCGGTGCCGATGAGCTTGCCGTTCTTCACTTCCTTGATGGGCAGTTGCACGCCATTGTTGCCGGCCGCCTTGAGCAGCGCATAGGTGGCCAGATGGCCGGTATCGCCGCCCTGGCTGTGGATTTCGCCGCCCACGTCGGCCGCGCCTTGCAGGCGGAAGCCATCGTTGAAGGCATCCTCCTCGGTCTTCCAGTCGAAGCCCTTGAAGCGGGCCGCCATCTTGGCATTGCCTTCCTTCTCGTACAGGGCCTTGAGGGTGTTGGCGATGTCGGCGGCGATCAGGCAGTCGGGCTTGGCGGAGCCGGGCGGGTCCATGAAGCGCTCGGAAAGACGCAGACGCCGCTCGCCGTTCATGGAGGTGAGGTTCATCTCGCCCGGGTGCACGGCCGGCAGTTGCAGGTGGGCCGCGTCTTCCATGACATGGGGGTAGAGGTTGATGGTGGTGACGAACAACCCGCCCTTGTTGGCGATGGCGTCATAGATGGCGTCCACGACCTGGGCGGTGGTGCCGCCCCGGGCCTTCTGCATGGCCTCCTTGACGATGTTGGCGCGGCGCAGCACGGCCTCGCGGAAGTTTTCCGCGTTGCAGGTGGTCTGGAAGGTGGACACCCCCCAGAAGGTCAGGGTCTGACCCTTGCCGGCGATGATCTCCTGGTCCAGGTAGATCTTCTCGCCCGTGGGGTGGGGCGGACGGGCATAGCCCTCCTGGTGGCCGCCCATGCGCACGCAGCCGGTGCCGCGGCGACCGCCCACGTTGTGGGTGGCGATGACCAGATCCAGCAGGGAGGACTGGATGGCGTAGTTGTCGTTGCCCCAGATGATGCCCTTCTCATAGCCGTGCATGGTGCGCTTCAGCTTGCCGCCGGCCTTGGGCTTGTAGGCCCATTCCGCCGCCTGCTTGAGCTTGGCCACCGATACGCCGGTGATCTTGCTGCATTCCTCCAGGCTCATCCGGTTGGCCTTGACCGCCTCGTCGAAGCCCTTGGTGCGGCGGGCGATGAAGTCCCGGTCGATCCAGCCCTGGTCCACCACGTAGGTGAACAGGCCGTTGAACAGGGCCACGTCGGTGCCCGGCTCGATGTCCAGGTGCAGCACCCGGTCCGGCGCGGTGGCTTCGCAGATGGCGATGGACGCCGTCTTGCGCGGATCCACGAAGATCACCCGGCCTTCGCCCACTTCCTCGTCCTTGAACCACTCCTTCTTCTTGTCGATGGTGGTGCCCTGCACGTTGGGCAGCCAGTGCATGAGGAAGTAGTTGGTCTGGGTCTCGTAGGGGTTGGTGCCGATGGCCATGATGCAGTCGGCCACCTCGGCGTCCTCGTAGGAGTTGTTCAACTCCATGATGCCCATCTCGCGGGTGGCGTGGCACTCGGAGTTGTAGGACTGACGGTTGTGGATGCGGGTCATGGGGGCCTGGAGCGCCGTGAACATCAGCTTGCCGGAACCCCAGGTGTTCTCGAAGCCGCCGCCGGCGCCGCCGTGGTCGAAGGTGACGAAGCCGATCTCCCGGGAGCCCTTGCCGTCCAGCACCTTCTTGGTCACGCCGGCGTAGATGGCCAGGGCCTGGTTCCAGTCGGTCTCCAGCCACTGGTCGCCGGTGTGGATGCGCGGGTGTTTGAGACGGGATTCCTTCTGCATGTAGCTGGCCATGTGCAGGCCCCGCACGGAACCGCCGCCCTGGTTCACCACGCATTCCTTGTCCGGCACGATGAGGATGTTGGAACGGCGGCCATGCTTGTCCGTCACCACCGCCTGCTGGGTGGTGGAGACGATGGTGGAGAAGGGGGGCAGCTGCTTGCGGAAATCCAGGCCCAGGGCGTTCTGGTGGGGCGCCTTGCCGCCTTCCTGGTTCTCCGGCCACTTGTACACGTGATAGCCGCAGCCCACGATGCAGAAGTGGCAGGTCATGTTGGTCTTCTGGGCGTTGACCGGGGGGAGGACGATGCGATCGTTTGCCATGTTTTATGCCTCCTTACAGCACGTTGGCCTGGCGGCCATAGATGAGGCCGGTGACCGCCACGGCGGCGATCATGTCGGTCTTGGCGTCGTACTCCAGCACGATCTGGGGCAGCTTGGCGGGGGCCTGGCCGCACACCATCTGGCCGCCCTTCTCCGCGTCGAAGATGGAGTAGTGGCAGGGGCACTTGAAGCAGCGGTCGTTGGCGTCATAGACCGTGGGGCAGCCCTGATGGGTGCACAGGATGCTGTAGGCCACGATGTCGTTGTCCGGCCCCACGCCGCCGGGCACCGGGGTGCCCATCTTCACCGCCTGGCAGGGGCTGGCGGCGTCCGGGTAGTTGAAGGCGACGGGCTGGTTCACCTTCATGGTCTTCACCCGCGCCACGGTCTTGGTCTTGTAGGGCAGGGTGGCGGAAGTATCCACCGCCGCCTCGGCAGCCGCCGGGGCCAGGCCGGCCACGGTGACGCCGGCGCCGGCCGCCAGGCCGCCGCCCATTTTGAAAAATTCCCGGCGGGACGGGGATGGGGGCTGTTTCTGGGTTTCGCTCATGTTTTGGATCTCCTAGGGTTCGAGTGCGCCGCTGATGCGCGCCCTGTAAAGATGCAGGGAGCGTGCCAAAGGGGAGAGCCTGGTAAATCAATGAGTTGCTTCATTTGGTTATTACCGTTCGGTAGCAACCACCAACCCGCTTGACCTGAGCCAATTACCGACCGGTAACATGCGCCTGCACCCACCCGGAGGCATTCTTGGATTTCACCCGCCGCGTCCTTCTGAAAACCGCCCTTGCCGGCCTGGTTCTGCCAGGCCGGCCGGCTGGGGCGGGGGTGGACCCGCCGCCCCTGCTGTTCGGCACCACGCCCGTCATCCTGGACGAGCAGGCCGAGTTCCTCACCCGCTGGCGCATCTACCTGGAAACCCTGCTGCGCCGGCCGGTGCGTTTCGTGCAGCGGGGCAGTTACCGGGACATCCTGGTCATGCTGACGGGGGGAAAGCTGGATTGCGCCTGGCTGTGCGGTTACCCCTACGTGCGCATGCGGGACCGCCTAACCCTGATGGCGGTGCCGCTCTATCGAGGCCGCCCCTTCTACCGCGCCTATCTCATCGTCCCGGCCGAGGACCGCGCCACCCGCTCCATTCTCGACCTGAAGGGCCGGGTGTTCGCCTTTTCCGACCCGGATTCCAACTCCGGCTGGCTGGTGCCCCAGGGGGAACTGAAGCGGGCGGGCGAGGATACCAGCCGCTTCTTCAAGAAGAGCTTCTACACCTGGGGCCACCGCAAGGTCATCGAGGCGGTGGCGGCGGGGCTGGCCCAGGGCGGGGCAGTGGATGGCTACATCTGGGACAGCCTGGCGCGCCTGCATCCCGAACTCACCGGCGCCACCCGGGTGGCCTGGCGCTCGCCCGAATACGGCTTTCCCCCCATCGTCGCCCGGCGCGGGGCGGCGGGGGTGGAAGACCTGGGCCGGGCCCTGCTGGGCATGACGGGCACACCGCCGGGCCGGGCCTTGCTGGCACGCCTGAATCTGGACGGCTTCGTGCCGGGCGAGGATGGCCTCTTTGCCGGTATCGAGGCCAACTGGCGTTATCTGGGGACCTGAGGCCCGTGCTGTCCAACCTCAGCTATCGCCTCAAGACGCCCCTGGCCATGAGCCTGGTGATCGTGGCCACAGCGGCGGTGGTGGCGGCGGCCTTCACCTGGCAGGGGTACCGCCAGGCCCACGACAGCTTCGTGCGCCACGGCCAGGCCCTGGGCAAGACCCTGGCCCGCACCCTGCGCCCGGCCCTGCTGCACGACGACGTCTGGCAGGCCTATGAAATCCTGCTCACCCCTCTGGATCGCTCCGGCGACCCGGCCCGGGTGCTGATCCTGCTGGATGCCCAGGGCCAGGTGTTCGCTGCCTCGGAACCGCGCCAGTTCGCGGTGCTGGATGCCTTCGCCACCACCGCCCAGGACCCGGTGGCGGTCTTGCGGGGCCAGAACGCTCTGGAGGCCAGCGTGCTGGAAAGCGGCGATGGCCGCTGGCTCTATTTCTTCACCCCCGTGCTGGCGGAAGACGGCACGCTGCTGGGCCGCCTGGTGCAGCGTTACGACCGGGCCCTGCTGGCGCCACGGTTTACCGAGGTGGCGGCGGGCGCCCTCTACGCCGCCCTGGCCGCCCTGGTGCTGCTGCTGCCCCTGGGTTGGGCAGCCGGCAAGCGCCTGGCGGAACCCTTGTCCCACCTGGCCCAGTGCCTGGGCCGGGTGGGGCGGGAACTGCCGGAGGCCATCCACTGCGACTTTCCCCACGGCGGGGACGAGATCGGCCGCCTGGCGGAACGCTTCCAGACCATGGTAGCGGAGCTGCGCGACAAACAGGCGTTGGAGATGCACCTGGCGCAAAGCGACCGCCTGGCCGCCATGGGCCGTCTGGCCGCCGGCGTCGCCCACGAGATCAACAACCCCTTGGGGGGCATGCTCAACGCCATCAGCAATTACCGTCGCCGCGGCAACGCCGACCCACAGGCCGAGAAGACCTTGGGGTTGATCGAGCGGGGGCTCACACAGATCCGCGACACCGTGTCCGCCCTGTTGGTGGAGACCCGCCTGGAATCCCGGGCGCTGACCACGGAAGATCTGGAGGACGTGCGCACCCTCATCGCCGCCCAGGCCCAGGACAAGCATCTGGTCCTGGATTGGCGCAATGGCGTGAGCGAACCCCTGCCCCTGCCCTCCGCCCAAGTGCGTCAGATCCTGCTCAACCTGCTGCTCAACGCCGTGCAGGCCTGCCCCCCGGGGGGCGATGCGCGCTGCGAGCTGGCCGTGGCGGATGGCCGGTTCCACCTCACCGTGGGCAATGCCGGCCCGGCTATCCCCGAACGCCGCCGCCAACACCTGTTCGAGCCCTATTTCGGCGAGGAGGGCGGCGAGGGTCACGGCCTGGGCCTCTGGGTCACTTATCAACTGGTGCGCCAGTTGGGCGGCATGATCGACGTGGACAGTGTGCCCGGCCATACCCGCTTCACCGTCACCTTGCCCCTGGACGCCCCCCATGAAACCTGAACTCTCCATCCTGCTCATCGAGGACGACCCCATCATGGGGGAATCCCTCATGGAACGCTTCGAGCTGGAAGGCTTTGCCGCCCGCTGGGCCCATGACGGGGCCGAGGCCCGCCGCTGGCTGGCCCGGGGTGGTTTTTCCGTGGTGCTCTCCGACCTGCGCCTGCCGGACATGGGGGGAGAGGCCCTGTTCCGCCAGGCCCAGGCCGACATCCCCGTCCTGCCGCCCTGGCTGTTCATCACCGGCTACGGCGCCGTGGACCAGGCCGTGGCCCTGTTGAAGCAGGGGGCGGCGGACTACCTGACCAAGCCCTTCGACCTGGATGCCCTGGTGGACAAGCTCAAGCTCTATGCCCTGGCCACGCCCCCCGCTCCCACGGTGCCCGACGCCGCCCTGGGCATCTCTCCCGCCCTGCGCCGCCTGGAGGCCCAATTGCCCCAGCTGGCGGCCAAGGCCCGTACCCTGCTCATCACTGGCGAGTCCGGCGTGGGCAAGGAGATGGTGGCCCGGGCCTTTCACCAGCTGACCCCCGAAGGCGGGACGGCTCCCTTCGTGGCGGTGAACTGCGGCGCCTTCCCGGAGGGGCTGCTGGAGGCGGAACTGTTCGGCCACGAAAAAGGCGCCTTCACCGGCGCGGTGCGCGCCCGCAAGGGGGTGTTCGAGCAGGCCCACGGCGGCACCCTGTTCCTGGACGAGATCGGCGACATGCCATTGGCCATGCAGGTGAAGCTCTTGCGGGTCATCCAGGAGCGGCGGGTGACCCGGCTGGGGGGCGAGCGGCCCATCGCGGTGGATTTGCGCCTCGTCTCCGCCACCCATCAGGACCTGAAGAAGCGGGTCACCCAGGGCCTGTTCCGGGAAGACCTGTATTACCGGCTCAACGTCATCCAGCTCCACATCCCGCCCCTGCGCCAGCGGCGCGAGGACATCCTCTGGCTGGCCCGCCGCTTCCTGGCCGAGGCGGCCCCGGGCAAGCGCTTCTGCGAAGAGGCGGAACAGGCCTTGCTGACCCACGATTGGCCCGGCAACGTGCGGGAGCTGAAACACGCCGTGGAGCGGGGCGCCATCCTGACTGCGGGCCCCTCCGTGGGCACGGCCGCCCTGTTCGGTGAGGAGGCGGGCGACAGCAACGCCGCCGCCACCGCCCCCGCCCGCCTGGCGGACTTCGTGGCCCAGAGCGAGCGCCGTCACATCGCCCGCGTACTGGAGGAATGCGACGGCCATCTGGGGCGCACTGCCGAAGCCCTGGGCATTTCCCGCAAGAACCTGTGGGAGAAGATGAAGAAGCTGGGCCTGTCGTCCACCGGGGCCGCCCCATGAAGCGCCGCGCTTTCCTGCTCACCCTGCTGGCGGCCGCGCCCCTGGTGGCGACGGGGGCGCGGCTCCCCGCCGTGTTCGTGGTGCACCCCTACGACACCCCCAGCCGGGTCTACGCCCGCTTCCGTCCGCTGACCCTCTGGCTGGGGGGCGTGCTGGGGCGGCCCATGCGGCTGGTCATCGCCACCACCTACAACGAGCAGATCGAGATGATCGCCACGGGTCGGGCCGACTACGCCTATATCGGTCCCACCCCCTACGTGCTGGCCCGGGCCCGGGCCCCGGTGGAAATCCTGGCCGGGGAGGCGGAGGGCGGCCAGGCCTTCTACCAGAGCGCCCTGGTGGTGCGGACCGACAGCCCCATCCAGCGGGTAGCGGACCTGGCGGGCCGGCGCATCGCCCTGGGGGCGGAAATCTCCATGTCCAGCGCCGTGGCCCCCAAGCAGATGCTGGCCCAGGCGGGCCTGAAGCGCAGCGACCTGGCGGAGGTGGCCCACCTGGACCGCCACGAGCGGGTGGCCCTGGCGGTGCTGCACGGTGATTTCGACGCCGGCGGCCTGCGCCTGGACATCGCCAAGGCCTATCTGCCCCGGGGCCTGCGCATTCTGGCCACCTCCCAGCCCCTGCCACCCCACGTCATCGCCGCCTCCCCCGAGGTGCCGGCGGAGGAGGCCCGCCAGGTCCGCCTAGCCCTGCTGAATCCCGATGACGCGGGCCTGACGGCCTTCCAGGCTCTGGGGCCCCATGCAGGCTTCGTGGCGGTGGAAGATGCCCACTTCCACGCCGTGCGGCGCATGGTCAAGGCATTGGAAAGCTGGTGAAGCGCCACTCCCTGGCCTTCCGCCTCACCGCCATCCTGGGGGTGGCCTGGCTGTTCTTCTTCCTGGTGCTGGGCGGGGTGCTCTGGCAGACCACCCTGCGGCTGATCGAAGAAGCCCAGGCGGACAAGGCCCGGGCCCTGGCCCACCAGTTGGCCTCCGTGTCCCTGGACGCCGTGCTGCTGCGGGACTATGGCACCCTGGAGCGCTACCTAGCGGACCTGTCCGGCGCCGTGGCCTTCGCCGAAATCCGCCGCGCCGACGGCCAGGTGCTGGGCAGCGTGGGCCGCCAGGTGCCCGGTCTTGCCATGCTGCGTGCCCCCCTGCGGGTGAGCGGTGGCGGCACGGAGGAAACCGTGGGCGAAGTGCTGGCCCAGTACGACCCCACCCCCGGACGGCGCGCCGTCTGGCAACTAGCCGGCCTCCTGGCGGCTGGCCTGGCCTTGTTCGCCGCCCTCACCTTCTGGGCCCTGCGCCGCCTGCTGTTGAACCAGCTCATCCGGCCGGTGGCCGGGCTCATCGCCCAGGCCGAACTGGATCGCATGGCGCCGGCCGTGCCCGCCCGCGCCCCCGACGAGATCGCCCAGCTGGCCTCTGCCATCGGCGATCTGCGGGGGCGCATCGACCGCCACCTGGCCGAGGCCGAAGAGGCCGCCCAGACCCGCAACGAAGCCCTACGGCGGCTGTGCTCCGAGCAGCGCCTGGCGGCCGTGGGCCAGATGGCTGGTGAGGTGGCCCACGAACTCAACACGCCCCTGTCCAACATCCTGGGCTACGCCCAGAGTGCCCTGCCCCGGGCGGCGGACGCGGAAGTGCGGGAATCCCTGGACACTATCCAGCAGCAGGCCCGCCGCGCCGGCCAGATCGTGCGGGACATGCTCACCGCCGCCCGGGCCCCGGCCCCCAGCCTGCAGGCGTTGGACCTGGCACAGCTGGCCGCTGCTTTCGTGCGCCTGGTCACGCCCCTGGCCCGGAAACAAGGCGCCACCATCCTCCTGGATGCACCCGGCCCGGTGAGCGTGCGCGCCGACCCGGCCCGGGTGGAGCAGATTCTGTTCAACCTGGTCTCCAACGCCGTGCAGGCGGGGGCCAGGACCGTGAGGCTGAACATGGCCGACGGCGAGCAACCGGGCCTGGTAGTGGCCGACGACGGCCCCGGCCTACCCGAGATCGTGCGCGAACACCTGTTCGAACCCTTCGTCACCACCAAGCCCGTAGGCCAGGGTACAGGATTGGGTCTGGCCATCAGCCAGCGCCTGGCCCGGGAGATGGGCGCGGAACTGCGCCTGGAAGATGCCGGCACGGGCTGCCAGTTCCGATTGAGCTTCCAGCCCAGTAGCCCGGAGGAGCAGCGCGAGTCCGGGAACACACCCAATCCTCACCCATCGAGGCATCCCGTCCCATGACTTTCACCCTCCTCATCGCCGAAGACGACCCCGATCAGGCCAAACTGCTGGCCCGCCTGGCGGCGGACGCCGGGTTTGACGTGACCACCCGGGCGGATGGCGACGCCGCCCTGGCCGAATTGCGCGCCAGTCCTCCCGACGCCCTGTTCACCGACCTGCGCCTGCCCGGCGCCGATGGCCTGGCCCTCATCGCCGCCGCCCGGGAGGCGGACCCGGCCATGCCGGTAATCCTGGCCACCGGCTACGCCACCGCCCACAACACCGTGGAGGCCTTCCACCTGGGCGTCACCGACGTACTGTTCAAGCCCCTGGAACTGGAGACGGTCAGGCTCACCCTCAAGCGCCTGCTGGACAGCCTGGCCCAGCGCCGCCGCATCGACCTGCTTTCCGCCCAGTTGGCCGCCCAGGCCGCGCCGCCCCTCATGGACAGCCGGGCGCCGGCCATGAAGCAGTGTCTCACCCTGGCCGCCCAGGTGGCCAGCCGGGACCTGCCGGTGCTGCTGGAAGGGGAGACGGGCGCCGGCAAGGGCGTGGTGGCGGCCCACATCCATGGCTTGTCGGCCCGCCGGGACGGCCCCTTCCTCACCCTCAACTGCGGCGCCCTGCCCCCCACCCTGCTGGAGTCGGAGCTGTTCGGTTTCGAAAAAGGCGCCTTCAGCGGCGCCACGGCCCGCAAACCCGGCCTGCTGGAACTGGCCCACGGCGGCACCCTGTTCCTGGATGAGATCAACAGCGCCAGCCTGGACGCCCAGACCCGGCTGCTGCAATTCATCCAGGACAAGCGCCTGATGCGCCTGGGGGGCGTGAAGGCCATCGACGTGGACGTGCGCCTGGTCCTGGCCAGCAACCGGCCCCTGAAGGAGGAGGTGGGCGTCGGCCGCTTCCGCCAGGATCTGTATTTCCGCGTCAACGTCTTCCCCATCCCCGTGCCGGCCCTGCGGGAGAGGCGGGAGGACATCCCCGCCCTGGCGGAATACTTCCTGGCCCGCCACGGCCGCGCCCTCAACCCCGATGTACGTGTTATCGCCCCGGAGGCCCAGGAGCGGCTGGCGAAGTACGACTGGCCCGGCAACGTGCGGGAACTGGAAGGGGTGATCCAGCGCGCCCTGGTGCTGGCGAGCGGCGATGCGATCACCCCGGCCGACCTGCCCGCCGAACTGTGTCCCGCCCAGGCACCCCTGGGCGGCACCCCCTGGCCCATGGACGCCACCTTGGCGGAACTGGAGGATTTCTGGATGCGCCACGTGCTGGAACAATGCGGCGGCAACCGCACCCAGGCCGCCCGGCGGTTGGGCATCGACCCGTCCACCCTGTGGCGCAAGTTGAAGCAGGAGGGCGAATGACATGAACTGCCTGATGACCGCCTGGACGGCCCACGAACGCGAACTTCGCGCCTGGTTGCGGGGCCGCCTGGGCAATCTCCAGGATGCCGAAGACCTGTTGCAGGACCTGTTCCTCAAGGCCCTGCGCCAGGACAAGAAGTTTTGCCAGATCGACAACGCCCGCGCCTGGCTCTATGAAGTGGCGCGCAACGCCCTGGCCGACCGTCTGCGCCTCAAAAAGGAGCAGGTGGAACTGCCCGAAGGTCTGGCGGCGGAAAACGAGGAACCCCTGCCGGTGGACACCCTGGCCCAATGCCTGCCCCGGGCCCTGGCGGAACTCTCCGAGGAAGACCGGGAAGTCCTCACCCTGTGCGACCTGGAGGGCTTGAGCCAGGCGGATTACGCCCGCCTGAAGGGCCTCACCCTGCCCGGCGCCAAATCCCGGGTGCAGAGGGCGCGCAAGCGGCTGCGGGAACATTTGTCCACAGCCTGCCAGGTGCGCTTCGATGAAGCCGGCAAGGTGTGCTGCTTCGTGCCCCGGGAAGGGCCCCCACCACGAAATTGACCCAGATCATGTTTCGCGCCCATGACCCTGTGCCTCCTGTTTGTATGGGCTATAAATCGATTCCGCCGTGCCGGCGGACACCTGACACCACCAAAGGAGACACCCATGAACAAACCCCGGTTATCGACCCTCGCCCTCGCCGCCGCCCTCCCCGCTTCCGCCCTCTGCGCCCCCATCTGGCCCGACGTGGTGGTGCATCTGCACGGCGCCGGTAAGGCCTACCTCGTGGACACCAGGAACGACGCCGTCACCGCCATGCTGGAAACCTGCAAGGGTGGCACCCTGGGCGCCACCACGCCGGATGCGAAGAAGGTCTACGTGAGCTGCGCCGCCGAAGGCCAGAAGGAGGTGGTCGTCCTGGACCTGGCAGGCAGGAAGGTAGCCAAGCGCATCGAGACCGGCAACCGGCCCAAGCATGGCATCGTAAGCCCCGACGGCAAGTGGCTGGGCATCAACCACTGGGGCTTGGATGACGGCAAGCTGCGCCATACCTTCATCAGCACCGCCGACGACAGCATCGTCAAGGTCATCGACCTGCCCGTCTCCGGCGCCGCCAAGGGGGTCACCTCCATGCACAACGCCTGGAGCAACGATTCCCGCTACTTCTTCGCCGTGGACCGGGTAGACAATCGCCTGGTGGTCATCGACACCCGCGACTGGAGTGTCAAGACCCTGCCCGTGCCCAGCGCGCCCCACTACGCCGTGCCCAGTCCCGACGGCAAGGAGTTGTGGCTGGTGCACGAGGGAGCCGTCCAGCCCGGCTTCCTGGGCCCCAACGGCACCCGTCTGATCCTGGGCCAGCCGCCGGCCGGCAACGTGCTGCCGGGCATCATCGTCTATGACCTCACCCAGGCCGACCTGCCCGTCATCGCCCGCATGGACATGCCGCTCATCGGCGAGGAAGTGGTGGAGGCCCACCACGGCAATTTCACCCAGGACGGCAAGTACTTCATGGCCCTGAACCGGGGCCCGGGCAAGGACCTGCGCGGCCGGGAGGTGGCCTTCTTCCGCGCCGACACCAAGCAGCTCGCCCATCGCCTGACCACCGCCAGCAACGGCATCGGCCACACCTACAACACCCCGGACGGGCGCTATGCCGTGGTCACCAACTACGGCAACAACGTCCTCTCCGTCATCGACGTGGGCCAGAAAAAGACCGTCAAGGACTTCAACATCGGCGCTGGCCGCATGGGCCACGTGGCCTTCACGCCGGATGGTCACTACGGCTACGTGTCCAACGAGAAGGACGGCAACCTGCACAAGCTGGACATGTGGAAGCTGGCGCTGGTGAAACAGATCGAAACCGGCAACGCCCCCGGCGGCGGCCAGGTGCTCAACGTCTGGACCAATGTGTTCGAGGAACTGCCCCGCTGAACCACTCAGCCCCACCTGAAGGCCGCCCGGAGGCGGCCTTTTTTATCCTGACGGGGATGCGGCACGATCACCACGGCGGCTACCCCGGCCAGGCATAGCGCAGCGCCAGCCCCGCCAACCCCAGGGCCAACAGGCCCTTGAGCCAGCCCTGGGGCACCCTTTTCTGTAAACGCGCCCCCAGATAGGCACCGGCCAACCCCCCCAGGCCGAAGGCCAGGCCCAGCGCCCAGTCGGGCCGGGCGGTGACGCCGGCGGGTGCCGGCAAGCAGCCATAGGCCGCCAGGGCGATGGCTGAAGTGAGGAAGGTGGCGGCCAGGGTCGCCCCGGCGATGGCATGCACCGGCAGGCGGTACAACGCCAGGCAGAGGGGCACCATGAAGGAACCGCCGCCAATGCCGTAGGCAGTGCCGATCACCCCCACCAGGAAGGAGAAGAACAGCATGGAAGGCACGCCGAAACCGTATTCGGCCTCCCCATGACGAAAACGCAACTCGCGCCCATGCAGCGCCGTCAGGCGCACCGGTCCGGCGGTCGTCGCGTCGACCCGTTTACGCCGCGCATCCACCAGCATGCGCCAGGCCAGATAGGCCAGGATGGCGGCCACGAAGGGCTCGAAAGCGGCCCGCTCCGCCAGCCAGTGGGTGCGCAGCCAGGCGCCGGCGAAGGTGCCCGGCGCGCCGCCGGCGGTAATGACCCTAAAAACCTCAGTTGACCGCTTCATAGCCTTTGAGAAGTCGCATGAATCGTGACGTTTGTTGCTGTGTTCACGCTCACCCAGAAGGTGAGCCCGCTACGCGCCCGCTTTCCGGCCCAGGCAGGCGCCTGGCTTTGTCGCTCCTCCTTGCAGGGAACGACCCTGCGGCGTCGTCGCTTCGCGCCAGACACCCGCCTGGTCCGGCCTTCGGACGCGTTCAACTGAGGTTTTTAGGATGACCAGGGCCAGGGGCCAGAACAGCCGGTTCTCCCGCCAATAGCGATACATGCCGCCTGGGATGGCCAAGAGGTTGAACACCAGGTTGGTGGCCGAAGCCGAGGGGCTGGCGAAGCCCAACACGCTCATCTGGAAGGGCACCAGCACGAAGGCGCCGGAGATGCCCACCATGCTGGTGCAGACGCTGATGGCAAAGGCCACCAGGGGCGGCAGCCATAGCCAGGTGGCCACGCCGGAGACGGCGAAGACCACCTGCCCGGTGAGGAGGTCAGCGCCCATCCGGCGGGGTGTGGCGGTCAGGCTCCACGTGGCCCTGTCAATCGTCTTCGAGGGGCCGCTTGCGGGCGGTCTGGCTCATGCGGCGGGCCTCGTAATGGCGCAGTGCCACATAGGTGGCCCAGCCCACCAGGCCCATGCCCACCACGAAGGCGCCATAGGCGATGGGCCAGGGGATGCCCTGGGTCATCATGGTGTATTCCGACATGCCGCCGATGCCGGCCAGGATGTTCAGCGGCATGAACACCACGCCGAAGGCGGTGAGCTGGGAGACCCGCCGGTTCTGGTTGATGTTGATGAAACCGATGGTGGAGTCCATCAGGAAGTTGATCTTGTCGAACAGGAAGGCGGTGTGGCTGTTCAGGGACTCGATGTTGCGCAGGGTCTGCCGTGCATCGTTGACCTGGGTCTGGGACAGGAGCCGGCTCTGCATCAGGAAGGCCAGCGCCCGCTGGGTATCCAGGATGTTGCCGCGGATGCGGCCGTTGAGGTCTTCCTCCTCGGCGATGCGGGCCAGCACCTCGGCGGCCTCCTGGTCGGTCAGCCGCTGGGAGAGCACCTGGTTGCCGATGGCGCTCAGGGTCTTGTAGATGTCCTCCAGGGAGTCGGCGGAATACTCCACGTCGGCGCCGTACAGGTCGATGAGGAGATCCAGGCAGTCGTCCACATAGCCCGGCCGGGACAGGGCGCGGCGCCGCTGCAGGCGGAACACCGGCAGCTCCTCGTTGCGCAGGGTGAACAGCATGCCGGCGTGGACCAGGAACGCCACCGGCACGCTGCGGGAGGCCCCCTCCCGGTCCAGCAGGAAGTTGGAGTGCAGGTGCAGGTCGCCGTTCTCCTCCAGGTAGAAGCGGGAGCTCACCTCCAGGTCCGTGGTATCGCCCGGGTCGGGCAGGTCGACGCCGAAATGGGCCCCCAGATAGCGGCGCTCCACCGCGCTGGCGTTGACCAGATCGACCCACAGGGGCTTAAGGCCTTCCAGGTCACGGCGCCGGGTGATGGTGATCTGGCGCAGGCGGCCATTCACCAGTTCGAAGGCATTGAGCTGGCTTTCCGCGAAATCGGAGTCCTCGTCGTCCACCAGTTGCTCCCGCAGGGCATCGGGGATTTCCCACAGGATGTCGTTGCGCCGGTTGGGGGCGATCCATTTCCAGACCTCCCGGGCGTCCTCGATGGACAGGGATTCCAGCACCTCCCCCGCCCCCCGGGCATCCAGCTTGGCCAGCAGGGCCTCCAGCTCGCTGAGGTGCTGGCGGTGCACCATGGTCTCCACCACATCCTGGCGCGGGACGGCCTGGCCATGGACCATGGTCTCCACCAGCTTTTGCTTTTTCAGCAGGTCGCGTACTTGTTCGATGGACATGGCATCTCGATGAGGTCTCAAGAGGAAGGGAGGCGCGCTCGACATGTGTCGAGCTTCTCACGCCGACGATTTTACTTTCCGCCCGGCTGGACATTACACCCGCTTTCTCGCTCCGGCTGGCATCAGTCCGAAACGCCCACGACATGAACTGACCTGCGGCTCGGCATAGCCCAGCACACTCAGCGCACGAACGCCTTGCGCCCCGCATACACCGCCGAATCCCCCAGGTATTCCTCGATGCGCAGCAACTGGTTGTACTTCTCCACCCGCTCGCCCCGGCAGGGCGCGCCGGTCTTCAGGTGGCCGGTGCCCAAGGCCACTGTCAGATCGGCGATGAAGCTGTCCACCGTCTCGCCGCTGCGATGCGACACCATCGCGCCCCAGTTGGCGCCGTAGGCCAGATTCACCGCCGCCACGGTCTCGGTTAATGAGCCGATCTGGTTCAACTTGATCAGCACCGCGTTGGCCATGTTCTCGTCGATGCCGCGCTGGATGCGCTCCACGTTGGTGACGAAGATGTCATCGCCCACCAGTTCGATCTTGTCGCCGAGTTTTTCGTTGAGAATCTTCCAGCCCGTCCAGTCGTCCTCGGCCAGACCGTCTTCCAGCACGACGATGGGGAAACGCACCACCCAGTCGGCGTACATGGCCACCATCTCAGCGGCATCCACCTTACGGCCCTCGGTGCGCAGGTGGTACAGGCCGTCCTCGTAGAAGCCGCTGGAGGCCGGGTCCAGCGCGATGGCCACGTCCTCGCCGGGCCGGTAGCCGGCCGCGGCGATGGCCTGGACGATCAATTCCAGGGCGTCGACGTTGCGCGAAAGTCGCGGCGCGAAGCCGCCCTCGTCGCCCACGCCGACGGAATGGCCCGCATCCTTCAACACCTTCTTCAGGGCGTGATAGACCTCGGCGCCCCAGCGCAGGGCCTCGGCGAAATTGGGCGCGCCCACCGGGGCGATCATGAATTCCTGCAAGTCGGTACCCTGCCAGTTGGCGTGCACGCCGCCATTCAGGATGTTGAACATGGGCACGGGCAGGCGGTTGGCCGCCGCGCCGCCCAGGTAGCGGAACAGAGGCAGGTTGCAGGCACTCGCCGCGGCGCGCGCCACCGCCAGGCTCACACCCAGGATGGCGTTGGCGCCCAACCGGGTCTTGTGCGAGGTGCCGTCCAGGGCCAGCATGGCCCGGTCCACCGCGCCCTGGTGGAGGGCATCCAGGCCGAGCAGGGCCGCCGCGATCTCGCCGTTGACATGGTCGACGGCCTTCCTGACGCCCTTGCCGCCATAACGGAACTGGTCGCCGTCGCGCAGTTCCAGCGCCTCGTGGATGCCGGTGGACGCGCCGGATGGCACCGCCGCGCGACCAAAGGCGCCGCCGGCCAGGGTGACTTCGACTTCCACGGTAGGGTTGCCGCGCGAGTCGAGGATTTCGCGGGCGTGGATTTTTTCGATGAGGCTGCTCATGGTCTCTCTTCCTTGGTGGATGGAATGGGTGGGATGGCGCGCAACGCCCACAGCGGCAGCAGGACAGCCGCCGTCAGGGCGCAGGAGGCGGAAAAGGCGAA
>Ga0272446_1000868_pt1 | contig 46060 bp, 39 predicted proteins | sample YNPCB0061_FD_194587 | JGI IMG/M metagenome (GOLD analysis project Ga0272446, IMG submission 194587) | Hot spring microbial mat communities from Yellowstone National Park, WY, United States - YNP-CB-006-1 | ecosystem: Environmental > Aquatic > Thermal springs > Hot (42-90C) > Sediment | place...
CCCGCGCCTTCTCTTCCGGCGCGTTGTCGATCGAATCGAAGCTGCGGAACTTCACCTTCGGGTTGTTCTTCGCCAGCACCCGGGTGATCGCCGCCGTCAGCGTCGTCTTCCCGTGATCGATGTGCCCGATCGTCCCGATATTCACGTGCGGTTTGCTGCGGTCAAATTTCTCTTTCGCCATGTCGTTCGCCTCTAGCCTGGGTTCCGGAGAGTCCCGTTGCGCGGGAACGTGGACGCACGCGCCCCCCGTATGCGCCCACGTTCCGGACACAACCCAAGGGAATGGAGCCGATGACCGGGATTGAACCGGTGACCTCGTCCTTACCAAGGACGCGCTCTACCAACTGAGCTACATCGGCTCGTCACGGACCGCAAAGAACGTGGTGGACGGGGGAGGATTCGAACCTCCGTAGCCCCGAAGGGCGGCAGATTTACAGTCTGCTGCCATTAGCCGCTCGGCCACCCGTCCGGACGTTGTCTTCGCGGAAACGGCCCGCCGCCCCGCGGCAAGTTCTCCTCCGCGGAACCCGCAGGCCCTGATAGGTAAGATTACCATGCCGGAAGATGCCGATGCATCTCCGGCGAAAACACGGCGGTCCCTCCGGATAATCGCCGTTTTGCAGGCGAGTCTTTTTTCGTTTCTGCCGGCGTGGAGCCGGCCCTCCGCTCGCCGCCCTTACGCCGTTCGCAACCGGCCGCCGTACTCGATGCCCCGGACTTCCGCAGGCGCTTCGTAGATGCCGCATTCCAACACGGCGGTAACGGATTGGCCCGGGCCAAGGACGCGCGCGCGGCCTTGCTCGGCCAGTTTGGCGAGCGGCTCCACCGGTCCGTTGAACGGTTCCAGCGCCAGGTTGTACGTGCGCCCGTAGTAGGGATAGCCGAACGCGCCGCCGTACACCTGCCACATCCAAAGATAGGGAAAGACGGCAGTGTCCCACACCAACCCGACGGCCAGTTTGCGCGCGGGATTGCGCAACGCGCACCAGTTGCCGGTCAGTTGACTGGCCACGACGACATCCTGCGTGTGGCTCGCGGCCGAGGGCACTTCGTTCATCGGTTGGCGGTCGCCGCGCAGGTCGGTCAGATCGGGAAAGCGCGATGGCTTGCCCACCGCGAACCGGCGGGCGAGCGCTTCGGCGTAGGGAGGCTCCACCACCTCGCAAGCGGGCATCTCGATCCGGCAGCCCGCTTCCAGCAACGGCGGACCGAACGCCGGGTGATGCCCCCACGCGTAAGGCAGTTCTTGCTCTCCCAGGTTGACGGCTTCTTCCTCCAGGCGCAGCGCGGGCGAACCGGCGGACAAAATCATGCGCCGCCGCAGGCGGAACGGCATCCGCACGGTTTCCACCACGAAGTCGACTTCCACGCGGCTGGCCGTGTCCTGCTGCACGTGGACATCCCAGGGCAGCAGCGGCGTCTCCCCGTGCTGGCCGAGTTCGGCGCCGGCGATGACCGTCTCCGGCCCCGCGCTGGGAAACACCTCTTGCCACCCGCCGGGATAGTAATCGAGGAACGCGCCCGCCGGGCGGGCCGAGGTGGGAATGAAGTCTCCCGGCAGGAGGCTGTGCGGCGAATGCCACATCACATCCAGGTCCCGCGGTTTGTAGCGAAACTCGATGATGTCGGAGCCTTTCGACGCCAACACCCCAACCCGCAAGATTTCATTCTCAAGGACGATCAGCCGCTGTCCCCGCCAGGTGAATTCGTCCACCCGGCAGCCGTGCCACCGCTTTCCGTACAGCCTCATGCCAGCCTCGCGAAGATGCGCCGGACGGCGCCGAGGGTTTCTTCCACTTCCCGCTCCGTGTGCGCGGCCGAAACGTAGATGCGGCCCTCGGGCAGCAGCCATAAGCCCTCGTCCAGCGCCTCGCGCAAGAACTGTTCCAGACGTGGCTTGTTGTCCTGATGCGTGTCGCGGTAGTTGCGCAGCGCGGGAAGTTCCGTGAAGTGGATATGGAAGCAGGCGCCGAAGCCGGTCACCTGGACGGGGATGCCGCAGTCGCGCGCGGCGCACCGCACGCCTTCCATCAGCTTGAGACCCATCTGGTTGGCGTGGCGGAGCGCTGCGCCGTCCTCCTTGGCCAGCTCGTCGAGCGTGGCGTTGGCGGCCGCCAGCGACAGCGGGTTGCCATTGAAGGTGCCGCCGTAGGCCACGCCGCCGGTCATGATGAGTTCCATTACGTCTCGCCGGCCGGCGATGGCGCTGAGCGTGACGCCGCCGGCCACCGCTTTGCCAAAGGTCGCCACGTCCGGGGTGACGCCGAAATACTGCTGCGCGCCTCCCAGGGCCATACGGAAACCCGTGATCACTTCGTCAAAGATCAGCAGCGCGCCGTGCGCCTCGGTGACGCGGCGTAATCCCTCCAGAAAACCCGGCACGGGCATGAGACTGCCGCTGTTGCAAAGCACGGGTTCGGTGATCACGGCCGCGATCTGGCCGGGATGTTCCGCGAAAGCCCGCTCCACCGCGGCCAAATCGTTCCAATTGCACACCACCACGCTGGCCAGCGACTCGGGCGTCTGGCCCTTCGACCCCGGCACTTTGTGCGGATGATCCACCGGTCCCATCTGGTCGAGCGAGGCGCGATAGCTGATCAACACCGAATCGAGCCAGCCGTGGTAGTGGCCTTCGAAGCGCAGAATCAGGTTGCGGCCGGTGGCCGCGCGCGCCAGGCGCAAGGCCAATTGCACCGCCTCGCTGCCGCTCGAGGTGAAGCAAACGCGCTCGGCGCACGGCACCGCGCGCTGGAATTTCTCCGCCACCACGATTTCCAGCTCATGCTGCGCGCCGTAGGTGTGCGGGCGCTCCGCGGCCTGGCGCATGGCTTCCACCAGCGCGGGATGCCGCTGGCCGAGAATCAGCGGGCCCCACGACAAGGTGTAATCAATGTATTCGTTGCCGTCCACGTCCCACAGCCGCGGTCCCTGCGCATCCTGAAAATACAGGGGCACAGTCATCTTGGCCCGGAACGGGCTGCTGACGCCGCCGGTCAACGATCCGCGCGCGCGCTCCAGCAGCGCGCGCGACTTCTGGTAGCGATCCATTTCGGCTCCTTGCCGGGCGCCTTCGCCCGGTAAACCGCCATCGTATCAGGCTGCGCCGCGGCGCGAGGCGGAGCGGCTCAGTACATTACCCAGCCGCCGTCGACATTGAGGGTTTGGCCCGTCATGCCATCGCTCAATGGGCAGGACAGGAACAGGCAGACGCGCGCCAGGTCAAGGGGCATCAGACGCCGCTTGAGGCTCTGGTTGCCGAGGATCGTTTGCTGTTGCTCTTCCGATACGAAGCGCTTCTCGGCTTCCACCTTGATCGCGCCCGGCGTGATGCAGTTGACGTGGATGTTGTGCGGGCCGAACTCGCGGGCCAGCACCCGCGTCATGCCGATCACCCCGCCCTTGGCGGCGACGTAGTGCGTCAGGCGTTCGTAGCCCAGGAAGAAGGTGACCGAGGAGATGTTGACGATCTTGCCCGCGCCTTGACGGAGCATGTGGGGCAGCGCCAACTGGCAGGTGTGCATCAGGCTCTTCAAATTGATGTCCTGCATCTCGTCCCATTCGGCCTCGGTCATCTCGAGAAACGCCTTGCGGGGATAAATGCCGGCGTTGTTGATGAGAATATCCAGGCGTCCGTGCTCGGCGACGGCCGAGCCGATGGCTTGAGCGAGCGCGGCGCGGTCGCGGACGTCCGCGGTGGCGGCTTGCGCCTGCTGACCCCGCGCGCGAATTCGGGCGGCTACCGCCTGGACCCCCGGCCCATCGCGGTCGAGCGCCAGCACCGCGGCGCCCTCCGCGCAAAACAGTTCCGCCACCGCTTCCCCAATGCCCGCGGCGGCGCCGGTCACCAGCGCGACTTTGTCCTGTAAGAGAGCCATATCAATTCCGCAGCAGACGATACCGTGTCCTAATTGCCAGAGTCAAGGCTGGACCGCTTCCTGCGGCGGCCGGCCAGGTGCCGCTCCTTGTTGATCTGGCTGTCATCCTGCCGTAACCAGCTCCGTCTATTCTAAGCATTTATGAGGATCTTCCTTTTCTTATTCGGGAGTTGTGTGTTTGTCGGGAATCTATGGGCGCAGGGCGCAATCGGGAGCGTGACCGGACTGGTGCGCGATCCTTCAGGCTCGGCGGTGCCCAAAGCCAGGCTGAGTTTGCGGAACCTCGCCACCCAGGAGGAGGTCTCCGGCCTTACCACCGATGCAGGCTCGTTCAATTTCCCCAGCGTGAAGATCGGTCTGTATAACTTGACCGTGGAGGCGGACGGTTTCAAGCGGTCCGTGACCGAAAACCTCCGGGTGGAGACGGCGGCCGCGACCCGCGTCGACGTAAACCTGGAGCTCGGCGGAACGGCCGAGTCCATCTCCGTGCAGGCCGAACTGCCGTTGCTGCAAACGGAGACGTCCTCGGCGGGCACCGTGGTCAACCGCTCGTTGCTGGACAAGGTTCCGTTCCAATTGGCGGGCACCAACCGTGACGTCAACAGCTTCATCCGGCTGGTGCCGGGCGTGGCTTCCAACGCGGGCAACTTTTCGATTCTGATCACCGGCGGGCGCCAGCACACCACCGAAGTCCTGGTGGACGGCGTCACCAACGTATACCGCGGCGCGTTTGGCTCGCCCTTCTCGGTCCGCCCCAGCATGACCAGCGTAAGCGAATTTCGGGTGGAGACCGCGGTGCCGCCCGCCGAATACGGACGCACCTCGAGCGGCGTGGTTATTATGACCACCAAGAGCGGCACCAACGAGTTGCACGGCAACGGCGAATTCCTGTTGCGGAACAACGTGCTGGATGCGCGCCGCTTCAACGCGAGGCAGGCGGACATCACGCGGCAGGGCGAAGGCGCGCTATCCCTGGGCGGTCCCGTGTGGCTGCCGAAGCTCTACGACGGGCGCTCCCGCACCTTCTTCTTCACCGACCTGACCGTGTTCCGGCGCATCAATGAGCCGCAGGGAGTGGTTCGCACCGTCGGCACGTCGGCGATGCGCGCCGGCGACTTTTCGGCCGTGCCGCAGTTGATCTTCGACCCCGCCACCGGCGGCGCGGGGCAGGCGCGGACGCCCTTTGCGGGAAACCGGATCCCCGCCAACCGGATCAGTACGTTCGCCGGCAACCTGTTGAACGTGATTCCTGCGCCCAACCTGCCGTCGCTGGCGGACAATTTCACCGGCGCGCAGCGCAATATCGAAAAGATGACTGTGTTGCTCATCAAGCTCGACCACAGCTTCAGCGAGCGGCACCGCACCACGCTGATCGGCCGGCCAAGCTGGAACGTGCGGGACAACTACAACGGGCCGTGGGGACCTTCGCGTCTCGAGGGCTTTTACGACAAGCCCTACGCGCCGCATATCAACATGAGCTACGACTGGATTGTGACGCCGCGCCTGTTCAACCGCGTCACGGTGGGCTACACCAACTGGTTCAGCCTGTTCCTGCAAACCCCCATCATCGACTACCAGGTGCCGGGCGCTTTCGGCAAAGGCTTTCCGGTGCTGCTGTTCACCGGGCAGGGCCTGTCGCGCATCGGCGAGAACGTGGACCGCACCGTGGGGTCGAACCTGATCAACGTGCAGGATGCGGTCAGCTACAGCCGGGGACGGCACAACTTCAAGTTCGGGTTCCGGTTCGACTGGCTGGAAGACAACACGGAAACCTTGGGCAACCGGAATGGGACCTACACGTTTTCGCCGGTCACCACGTCCCAGCCCGGCCAGGCCAACACCGGACACGCATTCGCGAGTTTTCTGCTGGGAGCGCCCGCGACCGCGGCGATGCAGTTCGGCTTCCCGCTGCTGGGCCGCTCGACCGCCTGGGGCTTCTACGCCCAGGACGACTGGAAGGTGACGCCGCGCCTGACGGTCAACTACGGCCTGCGCTACGAGATCCAGCAGCCCTGGTACGAGCGCGACGGCAACTCGAGCAACCTGGACCTGAACCTGCCAAACGCGGCGGCTGGGGGGCGTCCGGGCGCTTACGTCTACGCCGGCCAGGGACTGGGGCGGACAGGCAGCAATCGCTTTGTCGACAACTACTATGGAGGCTTTGGCCCGCGCCTGGGCTTCGCTTACCAGCTCACTTCGCGCACCGTGCTGCGGGCGGGCGGCGGCCTGTTCTACGCGCCGCGCCGCGGGGCGCAGGTGATCACCGAAGGCTTCAGTTCCAACCCCTCGGTATCCAGCCTGGACGGCGGGCTGAGCCCGGCCTTTTATCTGGACGCGGGCTGGCCGCAGGCGGTCGCCGTGAAGCCGCCCTTCATCGACCCGGTGCGGCTGAACGGCCGTGCGGTTTCCTACCTCAATCCCGACGCGCAGAACGGCTCCGGCCGGCTGCCCCGTACCTACCAGACGCAGGTGAGCATCCAGCAACGGTTGGGCAACGCGCTGCTCGAGGTTGGCTGGGTCTCGACGCAGGGACGGCATATCCCGAACAACACCCTGGAAAACCTGAATCAGGTGGATCCGCGCTTCCTTTCGCTGGGCAGCCTGCTGACCCGCAATATCAATGACGCCCAAGTGGCTGCGGCGGGCTTTCGGGCGCCTTATGCCGGTTTCGCCGGCACGCTGGCTCAGGCGCTGCGGCCCTACCCGCAGTACCAGCTCATCAACTACCTGGATTCGCCCAGCGGCAACAACAACTATCACGGGCTGCTGATGAAGTTTGAACAGCGCTTCTCGAGCGGCTTGGCGGTGCTGGCTTCCTACACTTTCTCGAAGAACATCACCGATGTCGACCAGATGACCGGCGGGACCACGCGCTTGCAGAACAGTTTTGACCGGCGCGCCGAGCGCGCGGTGGCGGCGCTTGACGTGCCGCACCGTTGGATCAGCAGCGTCGCCTACGAATTGCCGTTTGGCAAGGGGAAGCGCTGGTTGACCACGGGGCTCGGCCGCTACGTGTTCGGAGGCTTCTCGGTGGCCGGCATTTTCTCCTACGAAAGCGGCACGCCGCTGACGATCACCGTACCGAACAACCTGCCGCTGTTTGGCGGCCAGTTGCGGCCGAACCGCGTCGCCGGCGTGGACCCTTTCCTGGCCAACCGGCATGGGGAGTTTCGTCCCTTTAATTCCCTCACCGGCGACCGCGGGGACGTTCAGCTCAACTCCCCCGCCTTTGCCGCGCCCGCCCCGTTCACCTTCGGCAACCTGGGGCCGTTCCTGCCCACAGTGCGCAGTTTTGGCTTCTCCAACGAAGACATCTCGCTGGCCAAGCGGATCCCTCTGTTCGAGAGCCACTTCCTCGAATTCCGCACCGACTGGTTCAATATGCCCAACCGCCGGCAATTGGTGGCCCCGGTGACGGACCTGACGAGCCCGAATTTCGGCCGCATCACCGGCCAGCGCGCCGCCCGGGTGATCCAACTCGGCGTCCGCTACTCGTTCTGACTATGCGCGCCGCCGCCTCCACCCCGAGGCGGCGGACCACCCCATTCCAATCGCCGGCGCGTTGCCGCATAATCGGCACCGGGAGTGCGTATGAGCAACACCGCCACGGCCACGCGCCGGCAGTTCCTCGGTTCCTCGCTGCTGGGAGCCGCGGGTGCGCCCTTGATTGTTTCCGCCAGAACCGTGGGCCGGGGCGGCACGCCGCCCAGCGGCCGCGTCACGGTAGCCGTCCTCGGCAGCGGCGGGCGCGGCGTCTTTGAAACCAGCCAGTATCCGTTCTTCGACAATACGGAGATCGTCGCCGTGTGCGACGCGCGCGAGGACCGCCGGCGCAAAGCCAGGGACACGCTGGAAAAGATCTACGCGGAGCGGACGCCCGGCCGCGGCCGCGGCATCCGGATGGAGCGCGACTTCCGCGAACTGCTTGCCCGGCCGGACATCGACGGCGTTTATATCGCCACGGCCGACCACTGGCACGTCCCGATGACCATCGCCGCGCTCCGGGCCAGCAAGCACGTGCATTGCGAAAAGCCGCTGGGGGTGAGCGTCGAGCAGGATCTGGCGGCGCTCAAGGCGGCGCGCCGGTCCAAAAAGGTGTTTCAGTACGGCGCGGAGCGGCGCTCCACGCCCGAGTCGCGCAGGGCCCTCGAATTGGTGCTCAACGGCCGCATTGGCGAGATCCGGAAGATTTACGTGGTGGCGCCCGCCGGGACCACAGGCGGGTCGCCGACGCCCGAGCTCCCCGTGCCGCCCGGGTTCGACTACGACCTCTGGCTGGGGCCGGCGCCCTGGAAACCGTTCTGCGCCGACCGCTGCCTGGAGGGCGGGGGTCGCAACGGCATCTTTGTCATCTACGACTACACGCTGGGCAACATCGCCAACTGGGCCGCGCATCCGCTGGACCAGGTCCAGCGGTGGGCCGACCGTGCCGGCCGGACCACGCCGCCGGTGCGCTACGAGGGCTCCGGCAAGATCGGCGAGGTGGGCCTGTTCGATACGGCGTACGAGTGGGATGTGCGCTGCACTTATGAGGACGGGCTGGTACTGCATATGGTGGACGACGGGACCTACCGGCAGTACGAGGACGCGCCCCATCCCGAGATGCCGTGGGGCCGCAAAGGCGTCACCAACGTGCACAACGGCGCGGTGTTCATCGGCTCCGAGGGCTGGGTGATCGTCTCCTACGAGAAAGTGGTGACGCACCCGCCCAACCTCATGGAGTCGGAAATCGGGCCGAACGAGATCCACCTTCCCGACAGTTCGCTGGCGAGCATTCCCGCGGGCATGCCGCGCGGGCAGCAGCAGGTGTCGACCGCGGCCCACCATCAAAACTGGATCCACGCGATCCGCAACGGCACGCCTCCGGTGTGCGGCATCGAAACCGCGGTGCGCTCGGATCTGATCAGCCAGCTTGCCGAGTTGTGCGTGCGGACGGGCGCGAGCTTGCGCTGGGATCCGAAGCAGGAAACGATTGTCGGCAATGAGGCCGCGCGGCGGATGATCCGGCGGCCGATGCGCAAGCCGTGGCAAGTCGCATGAACGGCATTTGGGTTCTGTTCACCGCGGCCCTGCTGGCTTCGGCCGCGGACGCGCCTCTCTACGTCTTCGATAACGGAGTGGGACGCGGCGAACTGCCGGTCGAAGCGCAGGTCGAACTGGCCCGCCGGAGCGGGTACGCCGGCATCTTCTATTCCGGCACGCAGCAGATCCCGGAACTGCTGGCCGCCCACCGGGAGCGCGGGATGCGCGTGCTGGGAATCTACACCGGCATGAACATCGCCGATCCCGAGCCCGGATTCGACCCCGGTCTGCCGGAAGCGATCCGCCACCTGCGCGGCACGGGCGCACTAATCACGTTTACCGTGAACGGGAAAGCCGCCGACGGCGATGGGCGCGCGATCCCCGTCATCCGGCAGGTGGCGGACCTAGCGGCGGAGGCAGGACTCGAAGTCGCCCTCTACCCGCACCACGGATTCCATGTTGCCCGCATTGAGGACGCCCTGCGCGTTCGGGAGAAGACAGGACGTCCCAACGTGGGCATCGTGTTCAACCTTTGCCACTGGCTGCGGAGCGGTGACGCCGCCAACCTGGAAGCGCGCTTGCGGGAAGCGCTGCCGTACACGCGGATGCTCAGCATCAATGGCGCGGACCCGGAGGGCGGCTGGGACCGGCTGATTCAGCCGCTGGACCGCGGCACGTACGACGTATGCGCCTTCCTGCGCAAGTGGTGGGCGCTGGGCTACCGCGGCCCGGTCGGCTTGCAGTGCTACAACGTCCCGGGTGGCCGGGAGGAGAATCTGCGCCGGTCGATGAAGGCGTGGCGGAGGTTTTGACCCGCTGGAGCGGGCTCGCCGGCGGCCCGCCGCGCGGGAGGGGGATTGCGTGGTCCCCGCGAACGCTGCCGCCGCCGGCGCCTGGTTCTGCCAGCGCCGCAGGAGCGGTATGCGAGAATTAAGTTCGGAAGTTCAGGTACCCGGAAATGGTGGTGGACGGGATTTATTACGCCCTGGCCCTGACGGCCGGCGGCGCGCTGGTGTCCTATTTGACTCGCCCGTGGGTGGGCCTGCCGCTGTTCGTGCTGGCGTTGTTCTGCCTCTACTTCTTTCGCGACCCGGAGCGGGTGATTCCGCAAGGTCCGGTGGCGGTTTCCCCGGCGGACGGCAAGGTGGTCGCCGTCAAGCCGCAGGGAGAGGGGACCCGGATCAGCATTTTCCTGAACGTGTTCGACGTGCACGTGAACCGCGCCCCCGTCGCCGGCCAAATCAAGGCGGTCGAGTATCAGCGGGGCCAGTTCCTGGTAGCCAGCAAGGAGGAGGCGTCCACCCGCAACGAGATGAATACCATTACGGTCGAGGATGCCTGCGGCGCGCGAGTCGTATTCAAGCAGATTGCCGGACTGATCGCCCGCCGGATTGTCTGCTACAAGAAACCAGGAGATCGGGTGGCGGCGGGCGAGCGGGTGGGACTGATCAAGTTTGGCTCGCGGGTGGACATTGAGTTGGGGCCAGAGTGGGAGACCACGGTGGAACCCGGCGCGCGGGTGGCGGCGGGATCGAGCATCATTGCGCGGCGGAAAGGCCAGGCGCAGTGATGGGACTCGAGCGGTACAAAGAACCCGGGCGGCGGCCGCCGCGCGCGGCTTACGCCCTGCCGACCTTGTTTACCGCGGGCAACGTGTTTCTCGGGTTTCTGGCGGTGGTCAAGTCGTTTGAAGGCGCCATGCTGGCGGCCAGCCAGACGCCGGGCGCCGAGCGGCACTTCGAACTGGCCGCCAAGGCGATCGGCGTGGCCGTCTTTCTGGACGGGCTGGACGGCCGGATCGCGCGCATGACCAACACCACCAGCGAATTCGGCCGGGAGATCGACTCGCTGGCCGACGTCATCAGCTTCGGCATCGCGCCGGCGGTGTTGGGGCTGGCCTGGGGGATCTTTTTCGTCCAACCCGCCGCTGGCATGCTGGCGCGCGGCCAATTGCTGACCGCGGGTTATTTTTTCTCGTTCCTGTTCCTGTTGTGCGGCGCGGCCCGCCTCGCGCGGTTCAACGTCACCAAGAACCCGGTGCCGAAGAACCCGGGCCGGCCAGACCGGAAGTACTTCGTGGGTCTGCCTATTCCCGCCGCCGCGGGCATGGTGGCGGCGGTGGTGTACGCGGCCGGGTGCGAGCCGGTCACCCACTGGGCTTTGTCCGTCGGGTTTCTGGGGTTGCTGGCGTTGTTGTCCTTTCTGATGGTCAGCACCTGGCGCTATTACAGTTTCAAAGATGTGTCCCTGCTGCGGCCGCGGTCGCCGCTGACGCTGATCCTGCTGGGCAGTCTCATCTACCTGGTGTGGCACTATTCGGAGGCCGTCCTGCTGGCGATGGCGGTGACCTATGTCGGTAGCGGGATCGCCGTCCGCGTGGGCGGGATCCTGCGCAGACACTGGCGGGCGGCGCCGCACGAAGCGGAACGGCAGGTAGGGTCAGGGAGCAGCGCGTGACCAGCCGGCCCATCGCCCTGGTAGGCAGCGACACCTTGCTGGGCAGGGAAATCCGCGAGGCGTGCGCCGCCTCCGGCATGCCGCTGGACCTCGAACTGTACGCCGAAGAAGAGGAGGATGTCGGGCGGCTGACGGTGGTTGCCGGCGAGCCGGCGTTGGTAACGCGGCTGAACCCCGAGCGCCTGGCCGCAGCGCGGTCCATCATTCTGGCTGGCGCGCGCGCCTCCAGCCAGCGCGTCCTGGCCATGGGCTTGGATCGTCCCCTGATCGACCTGACGTATGCAGCCGACGAGGATCCCCGCGCGCGGTTGCGTGCGCCCCTGGCGGAACGCGATCTGCCTCCGATGCCTGGCGGAGCGGTTTCCGTAGTGGCGCATCCGGCGGCCACCGCCCTTGCCATGGTGCTGGGGCGCCTGCACGATGGGTGCCCGATCGCGCGGGCGGCCGCGCACGTGTTCGAGCCCGCCAGCGAACGCGGGCAGCAGGGCCTGGAAGAATTGCAGCAGCAGACGGTGAACCTGCTGTCGTTCAAGCCGCTGCCCAAGCAGGTTTATGACGCGCAGGCCGCGTTTGCGATGCTGGCCCAGTACGGCGAAGCCGCGCCGCTGGCGCTGGAAACGATCGAAGCGCGTATCGAGCGGCATCTGGCCACCTTGCTGGCGCCGTGGCACGCTCCCCTCCCCTCGCTTTGCCTGCTGCAGGCCCCGGTGTTCCATGGCTACACGGTGTCGCTGTGGGTGGAGTTCCGCGAGCGGACCGGCTTGGACGAGATTCGGGAAAGCCTGGAGGGCGGACGCGTCGAGGTTTATGGGCCGGGCCTCGATCCCCCGAACAATGTCGGCATCGCCGGCCAGGCGGAAGTGGCGGTGGGCGGCCTGCGCCTGGACCGCAATGTTCCCCGCGCCGCGTGGCTCTGGTTCGCGGCCGACAACCTCCGGCTGGCGGCCGAAAATGCGCTGGCGATCGCGCAGGAGGTCCTCTAGCGTGCGGAAGAGTCTGCTCCTGGTTGCCGCCGCCGTCTCGCTATCCGGCTGCGGGTACCAGGTGGCCGGCAAGGCCGACTTGCTGCCGAAGAACCTGGCGACGATCGCGGTCCCGGCGTTTCAGAACCTGACCGTCCGCTATAAGCTCGCCGACCGGTTGCCCGCGGCGGTGACGCGCGAATTCCTTACCCGCACCCGCTACCGGGTGGTCGTGAGACCCGAGGAGGCGGACGCGACGCTCCAAGGCGCGTTGGTGAGCTATCAGGCGTTTCCCGTCATCTTCGACCAGCGGACGGGGCGGGCGAGCGGGATCCAGGTGGTCGTGCTGCTCTCGGTGACGCTGACGGACCGCGCGGGCAAAGTGCTGTTTACGCGGCCGCAGATGGATTTCCGGGAGCGGTACGAGATCAGCGTGGCCCAGGACGCTTATTTTGAGGAGAACGAGGTAGCGCTGGAGCGGCTCAGCCGCGACGTGGCGCGGACGCTGGTCAGCGCGGTCCTGGAGATGTTCTAAAGTCCGATGACGCCGCAACAATTCCAAGCGAAATTGGCCCGGGGACTGGCGCCGGCGTATCTTTTTCTGGGTCCGGACGCTTTCTGGAGGGACCGCTGCCGCGCCGCGCTGATCGAGGCGGCGCTGCCCGATCCGGCGGAGCGGGCGGAAGGGTTGACGCGCGTGGATTTGAGCGAAGTGAGCCTGGCGGACGTGGCCGACGACGCGCGGTCCCTTTCGCTGTTCGCGGCGCGGCGGCTCATCGTGGCGGCCAGCGCCGAGGCCGCGCTGCCCCGCGGCCGGGCCGCCGCCGAAGAAGACGCGCCGGGCGGCAAGGCGAACGCGGCTCCGCTCGAGGATTACTTACGCGACCCTACGCCCGGCGTCGTGCTGCTGTTCGACTGTTCCCGCTTCGACTGGGAGGGCGACGACAAAAAGAAATTGGAGCGCGTCCGGACCTTCTTCAGCTGCGTAACCGAAGTGGTGGAACTGCGCCGCCCCACCGCTGCCGAGGCGCGGACGGAAGCCGCGGCGCTCGCGCGGGCGGCGGGTCTGAAACTCGATCGCGACGCGCTGGACTTGCTGGTGGAATCGCTGGCGGGCGACTTGGCGCGCATTGCCATCGAGATCGAGAAGCTGCGGCTCTTCGGACAGCGGGGCGTAGATGCGGGCTTGGTGGCCACCATGACGCCCGACGCCCGGGAAACTACGGTTTTCGCGCTGGTGAATGCGCTGGGCCGCAAAGACCGCCGGCAAGCGCTCCAGATTTTGGACACGCTGACCCGGGAAGGCGAGTACCTGCCTCTTGCGCTATCTTTTCTCGCCACGCAGTTTCGGATGGCGATCATGGCGCGTGAAGCCGGCCTGCGATCCGCCGGGCAGATTCAGGGGCATTTCTCCAAGTTGGGAATTCCGATGTGGGGGGCGCGAGCCGAGGCCGTGTTGGATACCGCGCAACGTTTTAGCCGCGAGCAACTGGAACAGGGGATGGAACTGATCTTCCAGACCGACCGCAACCTGCGGAGCGCCCGCCCGGATGACCGGACGGTGATGGAACAATTCGTGTTCGTACTAACGGCGCCAGCGCCGCGCGGCTAAGCGGCTTGCAGAGAGCCTTCGAGCGCCTTCAGGCGCAGGTGAAGCCGGCTCTTGTACCGGGCGGCCGTGTTCTTCTTGATCACGCCCAGCTTCGCGGACCGGTCGACCACCGAGAAGGTTTTCGGCAACAGCGACTGGGCCAACGTCACATCCTTCGCGTTCAGCGCGCGGCGCATGGCGCGAATCTGGTGCCGCAGGCGGGTCCGCGTGCGGCGGTTAAAGAGAGTCCTTCGTTCCGTCTGCCGGATCCGCTTCAGCGCGGAAAAAGTATTGGCCATTCCTGCTTTGTCAATCCTTCACAAAACGCTTTAATTCTTACAGGATACCCTAGAAAGCGAGGTGCGGTCAAACTACGCCTGCCTGCGGGGCGCGCAAGGAAGCGCGTCTCCCCGAGGCGTGCCAGCTACTGTAACCGGGAGCGGAGTTGCTCGTTGCTCACCAGCCCGTCGAAAATCGCCAGCACCTGCTTGCGGTAGTGATAAACGCGCTGGAGCGACTCCCGGTAGTTACGTTCTAAAGCCCGATCTTTCAACCACTTATCGTAAGTAGCCTTCGGGACGTCGATATCGCGGCGCAAGGTCTCCACCGAATGGCCCCGGAGAAACAAACCATAGAAGAATGCTGCCTCGCGCTGCGGGGCGAGCGGATCGGAGTCGTCTCGCCACATCATAGATGCATACCGTCAAAAACGTAAGTATAAACGTGGTCCCGGGGTGGCGGCAAGAGCCAAAAAGTTGCGTCTTTGCGCCCCGGCGCCCGCCTGTTGACAAGGCTTCCACCGAGTCCTTAGGCTCAGAGGGCACATGCCTAAACTTATCGTACAGCCGGCGCGAATTCCCGGCGCCGGGTCCCCGTCCAAGCAAATAGACGAGTACATCGGCCGGGTGAATTCAGAAACATCCGCGGTCAGCATCGCCCACATGCGGAGCCCGGCCGGCTGGCGGGAACCCGGGCAACGTCCCGCATTCGACGAGTACACCGTGGTGCTCCAAGGCATGCTCCGGGTGGAACACGCGGGAGGCGTCCTGGACGTGCGGGCAGGGCAAGCCGTGATTGCCGCCCGGGGCGAGTGGGTGCGCTACTCGACCCCCGGACCTCAGGGCGCTGAGTATATAGCGGTTTGTGTGCCCGCTTTCTCGCTGGCGGATGCCCGGCGCGACCCGGACCCAGGCGCTACTGAATGAGAATGCCGCGCTCCTCGAGCAGTTCTCCGCTCAGGCGCAGCAGGTTCACCAGGTTCCGCCGGTAAGCCACCGACTGCGTGACCACCTGCGATTCAGCGCTGATGAGGTCGGTTTGGGCTTGCAGTACGATGAAGATCTGGCTGGTGCCGAGTTCGTATTTCCGCTGCTCGGCCTCGAGCCGCTTGCGGGCGAAGTCGAGCGCCTTCAAGGAAAGGTCGACACCCTCCTTGGCCGATTCCACCTGATTCACCGCGTTCAGCACTTCCTGCCGGATCTGTTGTTCCACCTGGCGGACGAAAAGCGTGTCCCGGCGCCGGGCCACCAGCGCATCCGCGAGATTCGCCTGGGCCTGCCGGTCGCGGATCGGCAGCCGCAGCCGCAGCCCGAACTGGTAGACCGGAAACCCGAAGCCGAACAGTTGATCCAATGCATCGCCGACACCGCCGGGGATCAGCCGCGTGACGACCGAGTACTGGCCGGTATCGGAAAACACGTTGGTGCGTTCCAGGAAGTTCCCGCCCCGTCCCTGGCTGGTGTAGCCGCCGGTAAGCGCGAAATCCGGCTTCAATTGATCCCGCGCCTGGCGGATCGACAGTTCGTCGATGTCCAGCGCCTGGAGGGCGGCCTTCAAGTCCGGCCGCAGGGTCAAGGCCCGGGCCACGGCGGCTTCGGCATCAATCGTGGTCAAGCCGCCGGGCGGCGCCGGATCTTCCGTCAGCACGATCGGCAGCCGCCGCACCTCAGGATCCAGGTCGGCGCCGATCTGACGCCGGAGCAGGTCGTCCTGCTGGAGCACCAGGTACCGGGCCTGCGTGACGCTGGCTTGCGCCTGCGCGAACTGAAACTCCGGCTGGTAGATGTCCAGGCGGGAGATAGCGCCGAGTTCGAGCTCGCGGCGGGCTCTTTTCAGGAAGGCCTCGGCCAGTTCCAGGGCCCGCTCCTGCACTTTCAGATTCTCGCGCAGCTCAACGCCCCGCCAGTAGATCAGCTCCGCTTGCGCGATCAGCCGGAGCAGCGTGTCTTTCAGATTCTGTTCGGTCTGGCGCAGCCGGCTGCGCGCCACCATAATCGGGATCTTCTGGACCGCCGCCCCACGGCCCCGCAACAGCGGCTGCGCGAAGTCGACCCGGAGGTTAGTGGTGAATTGGGGATTGAACACCGCGAACGAGTCGTTGGTGGTAAACTTTTGCCCGAAGAAACTGACGTTGTACTGCATGCCGTTGAGGAGGGTTTGCTGGTAACCCAAGTTCAGCGGCTGGGACAGCGTCTTCAGCGTGGCCGCGCCTTGCAGGACGCTGGTCGTGGGCTGGGTGTTGCGCGTGGCGTTGAACTGCGCCGTCCCCAACGGATCGAACGGGGCGAAGGCGCGCGTGATCTGGTTCCGCGCCGTCTCCACGGTAAGCCGGGAGATCGCGATCTCCGTGTTGTTGGCCGCGACCAATTCCAGGTACGAGCGCAGGGACAGCTCGAGCCGGTCGCCGACCCGGTAGTCGCGGAGCTTGACGGGTTCCTCGAGTTGGACACGGGCCTCGGGCTTTTGAAAGATATACCGGAAATAGTCCGCTTTGGGAAAGTATGGCGCCGGCTTGGGATCCTGCGCCGCCGCGGAGAAAGCGCACAGAATACCCACGGCAAAACGGGTCCAAGACATAGGTGATTTACTCGTAGCGAATAGCCTCAATGGGATCCAGTTTGGCGGCCTGGACGGCGGGGTAAATGCCGAACAGCAGTCCGATGGCGACCGACACGCCGAAAGCGACCGAGATCGAAGAGGAGGTCACCACGGTGGGCCAGCCGGCTTGGAGGGAAATGACTCGCGACAGACCGAATCCGAACGCGATTCCGATCAGGCCGCCGATGATGGAGATCATGACGGCTTCGGTAAGGAATTGTCGAATGATATCGCCCTGGCGTGCGCCGATGGCGCGGCGGATGCCAATTTCGCGCGTCCGCTCGAGCACCGTCGCCAGCATGATGTTCATGATGCCGATGCCGCCGACCAGCAGCGAGATGCCGGCGATGCAGATCATGACGATGGCGAAGATCTTCTGCGTCTCCTGGCGCTGCTTCAGCAGGCCCGCGGGCACCACCACGGTGAAGTCTCCCGCGTCCTTGTGCGTCGACGAGAGGATGGCCCGCACGACGCCCTCGGTTTCGATCGAGTCGGTACCCTGGCGCAGCTTGATGTAGATTCCGTCGATCTCGTCCTTCAGCCAGCTCATGTTATCGTCAAACCGCCGCATCACCGTATTGAGGGGCGCGACAATCAGGTTGTCGCGGCTGAGGGTCTGTGCCGATTCGTCGTCGCTGCTGCCGCCCTGCGAAGCCATTACGCCGATCACACGCAGCCACTGGTCATTCACCTTGATCCACTTGCCCACCGCGTCGTCGTAGCCCAGCAGGTTCACCTTGGCGGTTTCGCCCAGCACACACACCGCTTCCGAGCGGATGTTTTCGTCCTCGTTGAAGAACCGGCCGGACACCATCCGCAGGCTTTGGATCTCGCGGTAGTTGGGGTACACGCCAATCAACTGGGGAGGCTCCTGGCTCGTCTTGGGCAGAACCTTCTGGGGCTTGAACCGCTTGCGGGGCGTGATGTGCTCGATCCCGGGCACGTTCTCGCTCAGGGCGCGGTAGTCGCGAAACGTCAAGCCGGGGGAGATGGCCCGGATGGTTTGCAGTTCAGTGGGGTCGCTGGCTTCCCGCGCTTCGATGATGATGTTGTTGACGCCCAGTTGGTCAATCATATTCATCATCTCTTTTTGCGCGCCGGCCGTAATGGAAAGCATCGCCACCACCGCGCCCACGCCGAAAATCATGCCCAGCATGGTCAGCAGACTGCGGAGTTTGTGCACGAGGAGGCTGGAGAGCCCCATCTGGAGTTCCGGGAGATAGCCGCTCAGATGCGCCATAGGTCAGCGTGCGCTCCTTGAGGCGCCGATGGCTCCCGGGATCGCCTTCGGCTGGGCGGGCGCCGCGGCGTCTCCCTTCTTCTTCTTCGTTGCGCCGCTGGCCGCGGTCGGATCGGCCAGCGCGATGATTTCGCCCGGCTTCAGCCCCGACGCCACCACCATAATTGACTCGCTGCGCTTGGCCGGCTGAATGACGCGGGGTTCAAAACGATTCGGCTTCGTCTGTACGTACACCGTAAACTTTCCGTCCTTCTCAAAGACCGCCTGGGCCGGGATGTTGATCGCGTTGGGGATCTTCTCCACGATAATTTCGACATCGGCGAGCAGCCCCGGGCGGAGCAGGATGTCCAACTGCGAGTTCTCCTCGGGGGGCGCCGGCAATTTGGCCTTGGCCATTTCCGCCTCTTCCTCCGGCGTGAGTCCCGTGGCCTTGGGCAGCGGCGCGCCGAAGCGGAGGCCGCCCGGGGCGCTCTCGCCCTCCTTACGTCCTTCGGCGGGACGCTGCCGACCGCCGCCTGGTCCGCCGCCAGCCAGTTCGCGCACCCGGGCGAAAATCCGGCCGCGTTCTTCCTGCGAAAGATCCGCGATTTTCCGGCCCTTGAGTTCCTTCTGGACTTCTTTCTTGACCGTGTCGGGCAGCCGGTCGATCAACTGCTGAAACATCGCCGCGCGCTGTTCGGGGGTCATGGACCCGAAACCGCCTCCCCCGGGCCTGCCTCCTCCCGGCGCTCCGCCGGGCATGGCGTCCGGCATTCCCCCGCCGGGTCCGATTACGCCGGGGACTCCCGGCGCCGTGGCGGCCGCGCCGGGCATGCCGGCCGCCAGCGCTCCGCCTCCCGCCATGATGCCGCCCGCGCCTGGCGCTCCCCCTGGCGCGCCCATCGCGTTGCCTCCGCCCATTCCGCCGGCGCCCCCGGGCGGTCCGCCGCCCATGCCCGGAAATCCTCCGAAGCCGGAAAGAGCAAGCGCCGCCGGAGCCTTCCTGGCGTTCTCCGCAGCGGTAGCCAGCACGCGCCGAATCTGTTCCTCGCTGGCGCCCAGCCCGCGTAACAGATTCGTCATATCGATGGAAAACACGACGTCGAATTTCTTGCCCGGATCGCCCCCGAACGGGTTCGCCGTCGCCGTGGCGCTCATCGACTTGATCTTGCCCGCGAAGACCTTTTCGGGCACGGCGTCGAGTTGAATGTTCACGTCGAGTCCTTCGCGCAGGTTCGCCCGGTCCAACTCGCCCACCTTCGCGATGATCTCCATCTCGGACAAGTCCATCACGTCGGCCACCTGCATACCCGGTTGCACGGTGTCGCCTTCCCGGAACTCGGGAAGCTGCTGCCCGAACATTGCAAAGCCCGTCCGGTTCTGGCGGACGGCCACCAAGCCCGTGATGGGCGAAGTGACTCGGCTCTGCCGAATGCGCTGTTTTTCGCGATCCAGGTCGATCAAGCTCTTGTTGCGCCGTTCGCGCAGCACCGCCAGTTCCGCCTCCGCCTGGGCTTGCCGAGACTGAATGTCGCTCTCCAATTGCTTCAGGCGCCGGCGCGCTTCTTCCAGATTGAGGATGTTCTTCTTCTGATCGATCTCCGAGAGCAATTCGTTGCGCTGCACTTCCAATTCGGCCCGGCGGACGGCGTAGCGCGCGCGCAGCAGTTCCACCTGGTCCTGGTTATTGCGCATCATCAGGTCCGCCTGGGCTTTCTTGATCTGCTCGTCGATCTGCTCGACTTCGAGCAAGGTCTCTTCCAGGGCGGCGCGCCGCTCCGAGTCGTCGAATTCAATGATGAGGTCGGATTCCCGGGCCAGCGCGCCTATGGGCGCGAGCCGGGTGATTTGCACCGTGGTGAACAGGTTCGGCGCGGTCAGCGTCGCCTGGCGCACGGCACGCAGTTCTCCGCGCGTGTAAGCCCGCACAACCACATCGCTTTGCCGGACCCGCGTGGTGGCGATGGTCCGGGAACCGCCGCCCCCCGCGAATAGGTATTTCCAGGCGGCCCAGCCGCCGGCGGCCAGGAGAGCGAGCAGAATGATCCGGAAGATGATTTTCCTCATGGACTCTACAACTTCTTGCGGGCGCGGCGCGACGCCTCCATCGGGTCCTCCAACGTGACGAGTTCGTTCTCTTGCAGCCCGCCCAGCACGACGATGTCGTCCTCGTTACGCTGGCCTACTTTGATTTCCCGCAGTTGGAATTGCAGGCCCCGCTGCACATAAACGGACGGTTTGCCCTGGCGGCTGAAGCTGGCCTTCAAGGGAATCATGAGCACATTAGGATGGCGCTCGATGATGATCTCCGCCGACGCGCTCATTCCGGGGCGCAGGCGCGCGTCCACTGTCTGCAGCGTGGCGCGGGCCGGGAACAGTTTCTCCGAGCTGCCAAAACCCTTGTAAACCAGCGACGCAATGGGGCTGATCCAGTCCAATTCCCCTTGAAACTCCTTGTCGGGAATGGCGTCCACCCGGATGCGCACCGGTTGCCCGAGTTTCAGCTTGCCGCGGTCCACCTCCTCGAGCTTGAGTTCAATCCGCATCTCGGAAAGGTCGGGAATCTCGGCGATGGCAGCCCCGGTCCAGGCCCGATCTCCTTCTTTGAACGCCGGTGGGGTCTGGCCCCAGGATCCGCCAACCCGGAAGTTCGGCAGGATGTTCACAATGCCATCCACCGGAGCGCGCAGGACCATCTTGGACAAATAGCTTTCCGCCAGGTTGCGGTCGCGAATCGTTTTGTCTTTTCTCTCGGCCAGCCGGTCCAAGTCCGCCTGTTGCGAAACCTTGCGGGAGTCGAGCACCGTCTTCACCTGTTTCAGCTCGCCTTCCGACACCCCGACCTGAATGCGGTTCTTGGCGCCTTCGATTTCCGAGACAATCTCGGCCTTGCTGGCTTCCAGCTTGGCCCGCTGGACGTTGTACTCGGCCTGCATCAGACTCATGGCGTCCATTTCATCCACGATCTGGTGCTGGGCCTTGGTCTGCACGATCTCGCTGTCGGCGGTTCGCACGGTGGTTTCGCGCTCGATCAGGTTCTGCCGCTGCTGCTCGGGATCGAATTCGACGATCACTTCGCCCTTGCGCACGTATTTGCCGTTCTCGGCCAGCTTGACGATGCGCGGTTCAGGCACTTGCGGCGCGGTGAGGATCACCGAGCGGGTGGCGCGGATCTCGCCGCGCGACCGGACCGAGACGACGAAGTCGCCACGCCGCACTTTGGCGACGGGTACGTCCACCTCCGTGGTCGCGGTGTAGCGGTACGCCGCGTAGCCGCCTCCGGCGCACAGGAGCACGGCGATGCCCCAGCCGATCAAGCGGCGGCGCAGCGGCTTCCGCTGTCCCAATCGTACTTTCGGTTTCAGATCTTTGGACATGCGCGCCAATCCACCTTGCTAACTTTCCTTGCGGGCGGCCGCGGGCTCGGCGAGACTGACCACATCCCCGGGCTTCAGACCCGATTTGACGGAGATACGCAACGCGTCCGAGACGCCCAGTTCCACTTCCTGCCGGCTCCATTCGCGCGGTCCACGCAGAAATACAAACGATTTGCCCGTCTGGCCATCGCGGAACACGGCGTCGACGGGGATCAGCGCCGCGGAGGACTCGCGGCCAATCACGACGTCCGCGCTGGCGGACAGATCCGGGATGACCCGTGGATCCTGCTCGTCCAACTTCAGCCGGAGGGGCAGGGTCTTCATAAAATTGGCCCGGCGTCCCGCCACCGGAACCGCGCCGATCGAGTACACACGGCCCCGGAGCCGCAACCCCGGGAAGGCGTCCAGCTCGATCCGCGCCGGTTGCCCGATCCGCAGCAACTCGGCATCCACCTGGTTGACGTTAGCATTCACGACCATCGACGAGGGGTCCACAATCTGCATGAACATTTGGCCGGGATACAGTTGGTCGCCTACCTGCACTTGGCCCTGCTCGGAACCGCGCCGAATCGTCTGCATCACCACCACCCCATCCATGGGGGCCTTTACGATCAACCGGTCGGCGTTGTTCTCGGCCCGGCGTAATTCCAGCTTCGTCTTGTTCAGATCCAGCTCCGCCGCCCGCAACTCCGCCTCTTGGGAAATGCGGCTCAACTCCTCCTCGCGAAGGATTTGGCGGTAGCGGGCTTCCGCCTCCTCGACCGCCAGTTTCAAGCGCGTAGCATCCATGTCGGAGACCACTTCGAGCGTCTGCAGGTCCAGGCGCGCCTTCTCCAGGTCCGCCTTGGCGACCCGAATCCGCTGCGCCAGAGTCTCCCGGGCGACGGCTTGATCCGCCTTCAGCTTGCGCAGGTCTGCCTCAGTCTGAATGACGGACGCCTTGTAGTCATCCAGCCTGGTGAGCATGTACTGGCGGTCGAACTCGGCCACCACATCGCCCTTCCGGACCGTCGCACCCGGCGTCGCCAGCGAGAGCAGGACCATGGTCCAATCCCCCCCGCCGCCTCCGCTTCCCATGCGGGAAAACGAGAACAAGCTGCCGCTGGTGGATCCCAAACCCGTGGCGCTCGAGGAAGCGCTGGTGGACGCGCTGCGGGTCGAGCGGGAGGACGAGGAACTCAGTGAGGAACCCGACCGGGCGGCGGACCGGTCAGAAAAGCGGTTGGTAGAGCCGCGCATGGCGCCCAGGCTCGCTGCTCCAGAGCCGATATTGGCATTCAGGGCCGCATTGGCGGAGCCGCTGCCGCTGGCGCTGTCCGCGGAAGAAGAGGAGGATGAAGAAGCTCCTCCGGCAGCATAAGAGCCGAAACTGGCTGCCGAAACTGCCGTGGCGCTCGTGCTGCCCCCCGAACTGGACGAGGCGCCCATGCCGGATGAGACCACCGTCGCTCCACCCCCTCCGGACCTCCGGCTCGAGCCCTCGCGCCCCCGTCCGCTGCGGCTGCCCCGCAACTGGGGGACCAGGAGAGCGGCAAAACGCTCCGCCTGAACCGTACCGCTCAGCCGGATCGTGCGGGTCAGATCGCCAGTTTCCACCACCGCGGTGGCCACCGGCGCGGCAGCGCCGCCGCCGGATCCGAATTGAAGCAAATCGCGCCCCAGAAACAGCCCGAGGCCGATCAACCCGATCACCGCTCCGGCGGCCCACCAACCCCGCCTCGGCGGACGCGCCGGAGGCGCAGGCACGATCCTGGGACGCGGCGCGACAGGCTCCGGCTGGGGCGCCCGCCGCGGTTCTGGGGCCGGCAAACTGCTTAAGTTGGATTGCATGCTAAACCCCACAGTAGCCCGGAGCCGCCAGGCCCGGTTAAGATCTTCATTATCATCGCAGATATCGTACGGGAAGGCACAGCTTCACGCTCTGGGGCCCGAGGCCCTTCCTCAATTAAGACGATTCCACCCTATTCCGAGGTTAGCCGCCATCGGAAAAAACCTCCTGCCGCCGGTATGTCGGAGCCCATGTTATGTTGATGAACAGTGTCGTCGCCTCTGAATGTCCGTTTGCAGCAGTATGAAGGCCCGCTGGACTTGCTGCTGGACCTGATCCGCAAGCAGCAACTGGACATTCGCGACATCCCGATCGCCTTGATCACCGCCCAGTACCTCGAGTACCTGGACCAGGCGCTGGAACTCGACATCGATCTCGGAGCCGAGTTCGTCTACATGGCCGCAACGCTCATCCACATCAAGTCTAAGATGCTGCTGCCCCGGGATCCGGAACTGGAAAAACTGTCTCCGGAAGAAGATCCCCGTAGTGAGCTCGTCGAGCGCCTCATTGAGCACGAGCGCTTCAAGAATGCCGCCGAAATGCTTCAACAGAAGCGGCTGATTGAAGAGAACGTGTGGTCGAATCCCCAGATCCGGGAGTACCTGGAACCAGATGCGGATCCGGGATTGGCCGTCAGCCTGTTCGACTTGGTCAAGGCGTTTGGCGAGATCCTCGAACGGGCCCGGAACCGGCCCGTCTACGAGATCGAGGGCGAAGACGTGAGTATTCCAGAGATGATCCGCCACCTGGGATCGCTGCTGCGCAACGCGCGCCCCGGAGAGCCCCTCCTGATCCTGCCCCTGCTGGAACGGCAGCGAGGCCCTCGCGCGATGATCGCGATGTTTCTGGCGGTGCTGGAATTGGTCAAGCGCCAGGCGGTGACGCTGGCTCAGAATCAACTCTTCGGAGAAATCGAGCTGCGGAAGCACACCGCATTCGAAGAAGTCCTGAGCGACGTCCCCCTGGCCGAGGCAGAGGCCGATTACAAGTAGCAGACGAGTGAAGATGCAGGAAGAAGATACCCCAACTCAGGGCGGCGCCCGGGAGTGCGCCCCGGAGTTTCCGAGCGAAAATGCCGCCCAAGCGCCCCAATCGGGTCCGTCCCTGCCTGGAGAACTGGCAACCGGGCAACCGGGGACGGCGGCAGCGCCAGAACCGGCGCCCGAGCCCGGCGGCGGAGAACTCCCGCCGGACGAACCGGTTGGAGAAGCTCCCGCCGCGTCGGAGACGCCCGCCGGTCCAGCCGCCCCGGACGTGGCGCCAGCCGTCGACGCCGCCGAAATCGAGGAGATCATGGCCGGCGGCGAAGCGTCTCCCGGCCAGCCTGCCTGGACTCCCGAGGAACTCCTGTTGCCGGAAGCGGAAGCTTCCGCAGCCTCCCCCGCGCTTCAGGAACTGCGAGGGCTGATCGAAGCCATTGTGTATGTAACGGAAGAACCGGTTACGGTAGCTCAACTGGCCGCCTCGCTCGAGCGTCCGAAAGAGCTCGTGCAGCAGGTGCTGGCGGACTTGACCGCCGAATACGAGAAACCAGAGCACGGGATCGCCATCCGCGAAGTAGCCGGAGGGTACAAAATGGCGACCAAACCCGAGCACCATGAGGCCGTGCGCGCGTTCGCCAGGAGCCTCAAGCCGCCGCTGAAGCTCTCGCTGGCCGCGCTGGAAACCCTGGCCGTCATTGCCTATAAGCAGCCGGTGACGGCGCCCGAAATCATGGAAATCCGCGGGGTACAGGGCGCGGGGGTGCTCAAGACCTTGCTGGACCGCAAACTGATCATGGCTGCCGGCCGCAAAAATGTGATCGGCAAGCCGGTGCTGTACAAAACGACCCGCGAGTTTCTCGTCCAATTCGGTCTCAAGGACCTGTCTGAGTTGCCCACGCTGAAGGAATTCGAAGAGATCCGGCGTTTGTCCATTCCGGACGCGGCCGGGGAAATTGACGCTCCCGCCGCGGAAACCAGCGCCCCGGCCGCGCCGCCCGTTGAAGAGATCGCGCCGGAAGAAGCGAATGGCTGAAGAGCGCTTGCAAAAGATCATCGCCCGCGCCGGCATCGCCAGCCGCCGCCGGGCTGAGGAGTTGATCACCGCCGGGTGCGTCTCGGTAAACGGCCGCACGGTGACCGAGTTGGGCAGCAAAGCCGATCCGGACCGCGACCACATCAAGGTCAATGGGAAGCTGCTCCACCTTGAGCGGGTTCCGCTGGTTTATCTGGCCTTTCACAAGCCCGGCGGCTGCGTGACGACTCTCCGCGATCCCGAAGGCCGCCCGACCGTGATGGACTACCTTCGCGGCGTGCGGGAGCGCGTCTACCCGGTGGGGCGTCTCGACTACCACAGCGAAGGGCTGCTGCTGCTCACCAACGACGGCGCACTGGCCAACGCGCTCACCGCCGCCCGGAGCCATGTCGAGAAAACCTACGTGGTCAAAGTGAATGGCAGCCTCACGGAGGAGGAGGAGCAGCAGTTCCGGAGCGGCGTTCCGCTCGGCGGCCGCCGCACCGCGCCCGCGGGCCTGCGCCGCATCAAAAGCGGCGACAATCCGTGGTACGAAGTGAAGCTGATTGAGGGACGCAACCAGCAGGTTCGCCTGATGTTTAAACACTTCGGCAAGCTGGTCGAGAAGCTGCGGCGGGTGCAGATCGGGACCCTGAAGCTGGACTTGAAACCGGGCCAATTCCGGCCGCTCACCCCGCGGGAGGTGGCGCGGTTGAAGAAACTCGCCGGGGGGGCGGAGGCGCAAGCGGGACACGATGACGATTGAACGCCTGTTGCGCCAGATCCGGACGATTGCGGTGGTGGGCCTTTCGCCCAATCCGTTCCGGCCCAGCCATGGGGTCGCCCAGTATATGCAGCGGCAGGGCTACCGCATCATCCCGGTCAATCCCGGGCACGCGGTCATTCTGGGCGAGCGTTGCTACCCGGACCTCGAGGCAGTCCCGGAACCGGTCGATCTGGTGAACGTGTTTCGCCGCCCTGAGCACGCGCCTGCGGTGGTCGAGGCGGCCATCCGCATGGGCGCGCCCGCCATTTGGTTCCAGGAAGGCGTCATCCACGAGGTGGCCGCCGCCCGCGCCCGGGCCGCCGGCCTGTTGGTGGTGATGGACCGCTGCCTGCTGAAAGAACACCGCTCGCTCCGCCCGTAACCGCGCGACAGCGCGCGGCATGGGGCTGATACGATGAGGGCGTGGAGACGGCGCGCGCCCGGCGATGGATTACCGCCGAGGACGTGGTGTGGGTCCTGCTGTTCGGCGCGCTCGAGTGGATCCAGGTAGCCGAGGACCCGCTGGAACGGCCGCTGCTGACCGCACTGGCGCTGCTGCAAATTCTCGAGCCGCGCCTGCGGGTTTTCCAGACCCTCCAGGGCCAGGTCGCCGCCGTGTTCGCCAAGCTGGCCCTCTGCTACCTGCTCATCGGTTTCACCGGCGGCGTCAACAGCAGTTACTTCCTGCTCCTGCTGGTGCCGATCATCACCGGCGCCACCGCGTTCGGGCCGCTGGGCGCGCTGCTGGTGGCTTTGGTGACCGCGGGCTCCTACATTTCTTTCCTGCTCTGGCTGGACTGGACCCGCTACTTCATCGGCGCCTACGAGTTCCGCGAGCTGGGCTTGCGGCTGCTGATCTTCGGGGTGGTGGCCTACCTGGCGAACCGCCAAGCCGCGTTGACGCGCGAACAATCCCGGCGGTATAAAGCCGTCGCGGAGCAACTAGCGGCTACCAACCGCAGTCTTCAGGAGGCCGAGGCGGCCATGCGCCGGTCCGAGCGCCTGGCGGCGCTGGGACAGCTTTCCGCGGGTTTGGCGCACGAGTTGCGCAATCCGCTGGGTACGATGAAGGCCTCCGCCGAGATGCTTTCTAAACAACTCAACGGCGAGCAAGGCGTCGCGCGGGAATTGGCCGAGTACATCTCCAGCGAGGTGGACCGCACGAATCTGCTGGTGACGCGATTCCTGGATTTCGCCCGGCCCCTGCAACTGCGCCTGGCCTCCGCCGACCTGGCCGAAGTGCTGGACCGGGCCATCGCGCGCTTCGAGCAGGCGGCGGCCCGTCCGGACGTGGCGGTTTTCAAAAACTACGCGCCCGACATCCGGCCGTTCGCCATGGACGCGGATCTGATGGAGCGGGTGTTTTTCAACTTGTTGCTGAACGCCGCGCAGGCCAGTCCGCCGCACGGGGCGATCACCGTCAAAACGCGGCCCGCCGACGGCATGGCGGAGATTTCGGTGATCGACCGCGGCGAGGGCATCGACCCCCGTCACCTGGAGAGCATTTTCAATCCCTTCTTCACCACCAAGCCCGAGGGGATTGGCCTTGGCTTGGCGATTGTGTCGAAGATCGTCGACGAGCACCGCGGCCGGATCACAGTGGAGAGTCAGCCCGGCAAGGGGAGCGTGTTCCGCGTCTACCTGCCGGCAACGCCCGGCCTATCCGCCGGGGAAACGCCGTCTCCGGCATCCGCGTCGCTGGGGGAGTGAACCGCCGCATGGAGAAAAAACGCATCCTGGTGGTCGAGGACGAAGAGAAACTGCGGCGGGTGATCGAGCTGCATTTGACCTCGGCAGGCTTCGAGGTCCACCAAGCCGCCACCGCCGAGGAAGCGCTGCGGATCGCCGACCGCGCCGACTTGGTGCTCACCGACCTGCGCCTGCCCGGGATGAACGGCCTCGAGCTGCTGTCCCTCCTCCGCCGCCAGAACGCGCAGGCGACCGTCATCGTCATGACCGCCTTCGGCACCATCGAGAACGCCGTGGAAGCCATGAAGCTGGGCGCGACCGACTTCCTGCTCAAGCCCTTCTCGCTGGACCAGTTGACGGCGGTGATGCAGAAAGCGCTCGAAGTCCACAACCTCCGCGCGGAGAACCGCCAACTGCGGGAGGAGCTGGGCCGGCGCTACGAAATCGACAACATCATCGGGCGCAGCGCGGCCATGCAGGAGGTGTTCGCCACGGTGATGCGCGCGGCGCCCACGCGCGCCACCGTGCTGATCTGCGGGGAAAGCGGCGTCGGCAAAGACCTGATCGCGCGCGCCATTCACCACTACTCCCCGCGCCGCGACCGCCCGTTCGTCAAGATCAACTGCACAGCCATCCCCGAAAACCTGATGGAGAGCGAGCTGTTCGGATTCGAGAAGGGCGCTTTTACCGGCGCGATTCAGGCCAAGCCGGGCAAGTTTGAACAGGCCGACACCGGGACGGCGTTTCTCGACGAAATCGGCGACGTGCCGCCCTCCATTCAGGTCAAACTGCTCCGCGTCCTCCAGGAACGGGAGTTCGAGCGGCTGGGCAGCAACAAGACCCGGCAGATCGACGTCCGCGTGGTGGCCGCCACCAATCAGGACCTGCGCGCCGCGCTCGAGCAGGGCACCTTCCGCGAGGACCTCTACTACCGGCTGAACGTGGTGCCGCTGAACATTCCTCCGCTGCGCGCCCGGAAAGAGGACATCCCCTTCCTGGTGGAGCATTTCATCCGGCGGCTGGCGCCGGAATGCGGCAGTCCGGTCGAGTCGGTGACCAGCGCCGCAATGCAAAAGCTGCTGGACTACCAGTGGCCGGGGAATGTGCGCGAATTGCAGAACGTTATCGAGCGCAGCCTGGTGCTCTGCGCCGGCGTCCGCCTGGATGCGGACGATATCCGGATCGAGGGCGGCGTCCGCGCCCCGCGCACCGAGGGGGTGCCGTTTCTGCCCGAAGGGATGACCCTGGAGGAATACGAGCACCACCTGCTGCGCGAGGCGCTCCGCCGCGCCGAGGGCAACAAGAGCCAGGCCGCCCGCCTGCTGGGCCTCACCCGCAACGCCCTGCGCTACCGCCTCGCCCAAATCGGACTGGATTGAATTTCCCGCCGGCGGGAGCGCGAACAGGTTGACCGCGGCTTGTTTAGATATAGTTAGCTCCCAATGGATGTTCCCGCCGCGCTCGGGGAGAAGGGGCCTGAAGTCCCCATGCACGCAAAACAGGTGGCGCACGCTTTCGCGTGCAAGGGAGCCTTAGGTAGTTAGCGCCGGGGCAGCGGAACGCCGCCGGGGTAGGGAGGCGGCACGTAGTCCGGCGGCAGCGGCGGCGGACCGTAGTACGGGTCCTTTTTGCGCTTCTTGCGGTCGCGCAGGTATTGCTGAATCGGCTTCTCGCGGTCGCCGGCGGTCCAGGCGCGTTGAATTTCCTGTTCTTTCAGTCCCGCGACGCGCCCGAACAGCGTGAAGGGACCGATGGCGTGCCGGAGGCTCTTCCACCGCGCCATTTCAATCAACGGCTCCATGCCGCGCTCTTCAATGGTGCGGAGCACCTGCTCGTCGCGCTTGTCGGAAAGAGTCAGCAGGACCTCGACGGCGCGCACCCGGTCGGACCACACAACCGAGTTCAGCAATTCGACAAACCAGGTCGGCTGGAGCTGAATTCCCAACTCGGGATCCTTACGCGCCAGGACGGCGATCGCGCCCAGCGCGCGCATCGCCTGGCCGCGCACCGCGGGCGAAGGATCCTGCAACGCCAGTTGCAGATCGTCCACTACAAGGCGTTTGGTGGGGAAGTAGCCGATGACGTAGGCCGCGATCGCGCGCTGATTTTCGTCCGTGCTTTCGCGCAGGACCTTGCGCAAAGCCCCAAGGTGCAATTCGGCCAATCCCACGAAGCGTTCCTGGATCACGCGGGCGGTGGGGTCCGCCAGCAGCGAGTGGCCGCGCGTGAGATCCTCGGCCACGGCCCGGTCCGCGCCGCGGATCGACTCGAGGAAACTGTGGTATGCCTCGACGATCTCCGGCGGCAGACTGGCGTCGCCCCGGGGTTCGCTTCGCGCGGCGAAGTGCGGCGCGCCGCGCTCTTCCAGGCCGATGAAAAGATGGACTTGGCCTCCGTCGCAGCAGACCGCTTCCACATGCGAGGCGACGACGCCGGGAATCCCGTCCAGTTTATCTTCCATCGCGCCTTTCGAAGCCGGCAGCGCCGAACCCTCGGCGATGTGGAGCGCCTTGCGAATCCGCTCGGGGGAGATGCGCCGCAGTCCGTAATAGTCGATGGAGCCGATTTGGGGAAGCTGACTGGCGGCGGGCGCGGCCGCCGCCAAAAGCAACCACGCCAGCCTGGAAACAGAAAACGCCACCATGTTCAGACGCGGGCTTCAGGCTTGGCGTTCCGCCAGCGGTCCGATGATCGGCAGCACGACGCGCTGATTCTGATAAGCCGTGTACATCATGTAGAGCCACACCCCGATGAAGCCAATGCTGAGCAGGGGGCTGAGTCCCAGCCACACGAGGCTCCCCAAGGCCACCCCCAGCGCGGGCACGATGACCAGGGACACGACGATAATCGCCAGGTGTAAAAAGATGGACTGGAAAGCGTGGAACCGGACGGTCCGGTTTTGGTTATAGGGCGAGATCAGCAGGAAGATAATTCCCGTGAGCAAGCCCAGCAGGTAACAAAGCGCTGAGGCGACATTGTCCGTCATTCCGGCGCTGGCCGCGGGGGGCGGCGCCGGGGAAAAACTCGAGGGCGAGGGGCGGAACCTGGACTCGCCAGACGCCGGCGGCGGCTCCCCGGGAGCGGGCGCCCCGCAGCTTCCGCAAAATCTCCCGGTGATTTCACCGCCGCAATTCTGACAATAAGGCATGCATCCTCCGTATCTCGAACTCTAACCGCGCGAGGCCGGCGATTGCAAGCACGCCCGGCCCGAATCGCCCAGCGCCTCCCTAACCTTCTCCACGATGACCTCGCCGATCGCCAGCGAAGCCGTCGCGCCGGGGCTCGGCGCGTTGATCAGGTGGACCGCGCGCGGTCCCAGTTCGAACGCGAAGTCCTGGACCAAATCGCCGGCGGGCGTCAGCGCCTGCGCGCGCACGCCCGCGCCGCCGGGCGTCAGATCCTCCGCGCGAATCTCCGGCACCAGCCGCTGGAGGGAACGGCAGAACAAATCCTTACTGAACGAGCGCCGCAACTCCGCCCAGCACATGGCCGGATACCGGCGGAGAAAGTTCCACATGCCGGAATACGTCAGGGCATCCCACAAGTCGGCGAGATGGATGTCGGTTTTCCGGTAGCCCTCCCGGGCGAGGGCGAGCACCGCGTTGGGCCCCGCCTCGACGCCGCCGTGGATGAGGCGGGTAAAGTGCACGCCCAGGAACGGGAACTTGGGGTCGGGCACGGGATAGATCAAGTGCCGGACCAGGTATTGCCGCTCGGGGCGAATCTGATAATACTCGCCGCGAAAGGGCACGATGCGGGTGCGGCGGGGGATTCCGCCGAGGGCGGCGACGCGGTCGCAATGCAGTCCCGCGGTGTTCACCAGCAAGGCCGCCTGGAACGCTCCGGCGGGGGTTTCAGCTACCCATTCGGGACCGCGGAGAGCGAGTTTGCGCACGCCGGCGCGCGTCACGACTTGGCCGCCGCGCTCCTGGATGCGGCGCACCAGCGCAGCGCAGACCGCGGCGTAGTCGACGATGCCTTCCTCGGGGACGCGCAACGCCGCCACCCCGCCCACGTGCGGCTCGATCTCGCGCATTTCGGGCGGAGTCAGCCAGCGCAGCCCGGTCAGGCCATTCTGCCGGCCGCGCGATTCCAGTTCGCGCAGGCGCGGGATCTCCTGCTCGCCGGCCGCCACCACCAGCTTGCCGCAGATTTCGTGGGGCACGCCGTTCTCCTGGCAAAACGCCACCATCTGGCGGATGCCCCGGACCGCCAGGCGCGCCTTGATCGAGCCGGGCTTGTAATAGAGCCCGCAATGCAGCACGCCGCTGTTATGCCCGGTCTGGTGCCGTCCCACCGCCTCTTCTTTCTCGAGCACGGTGACGGCGGCGTCCGGCCATGCTTCCAACAGCCGGTACGCCGCCGCCAGGCCGATGATGCCGCCCCCGGCGATCAGTACGCTAGGCGCCGCCACTTAGCGGAATCCTTTCCGGTAAAGCAAGTCCATACCCAGAATGCCATTATCTTCCCGGACCACCAGCACGGAGTAGTTGCGGTTCACCGCCCATTCCATGCGGACGATCTGCTGGTTGGTGCGCTGCACGTCGGTGATGTAGGTGAAGGTGATGTCCCGGGTGATTTGCTGCTCGATGGTGACGCGGGCCTGGGGGCGGTTGTCGACGCCGGTCAGGTTCGGATCAATTTTCAGACGGCTGACTCCGAAAAAGCGCTGGAGGCGGTTGCTCACCGGGGCCGCGATGGCCTGCCCCACCAGCGCGGAAGGACCGAGCTGGGTCATGTCGCGGGACTGCTGCGCCTGGCGAATCGCCAGCGCGGGATCGGTGGTGGGCGCCCGGCCCGTGGCCAGCAGGGCGATCACTTCGGAAAACTGCAAAGGCGGGTCGGCGCGGTGCGTGATGCTCAGCTTGTTGATCGGTCCGGTGAACGTCAGAATCACGTCAATGCCGCGCACCCGGGTTTCCAGGTCCAGGTTAAGAACCGGCTCGAGCTTGAGGGGATTGAGGAAGTTCACCGTTCCCTGGTTGATGCTGTAGCGGGTGCCGAAAAACATCACCTCGCCCTGGGTAATCGAGATCCGGCCCAGCAGGACGGGATTGAAGGCGTTGCCGCGTAAGCGCAGCGACGCTTCGGCCTGCATGTCCTGGGTCAGCGCGCTCTCCACCGTGAGGTTGGGCCCGGAATCCACCAGCACGTCGAACTGGATGCCTCCCGCGATGCCCGTCCGCGCCGACGGCGTCCGCACGGGTTCGGCGGACTTGGTCAAAATCGAAGACAGGTCCGTGCGGGGATTGAAGCTCGCGCGTTGAATGGTGACGCGCCCCGTCAACAAACTATTCTTCAGGGTGCCGGACCAGACGAAGCCTGCGTCGGAAGTCGTCGAAACTCCCTCGGGGTAGCGGATCCGGACCTGGCGGGCTTTGGCCTCGAGGCGAAACGCGTAGTCGTCCTCGAGGAACTCGACAAAACCGGAGCCCTCGATCTTGCCGCCGCCCGCCTCCGCGGTGAGGCTTTGGATCTTCGCTTCGCGCTCGGTAAAGACGATGAGGGCCTCGACCGCCGAGAGTCCGGCGGGGCTCTCCTCCAGGCCGAGCGCGGCATTTTTCAACTCCAGCCGGCCGGCGATGACGGGGCGGGAGAGCACGCCGCGGACGTCGGCGTTCACGACCACCTGGCCTTCCGCGGTCAGGTCCGGGCTGAACTCATCGATCAGGCGCAGGTCAAGTCCTCCGGTCAGACGCAGGTTCAGCGCCTGCCGTCCCGTGAGCTGCGCCGAACCGGACGCCTCCAGGTTGGTCGCCGCGCCGACGACTTTCGTGCGGATCAGGCGGGCCAAGCCCCGGTCCAGCACGGCCTCGATCACGCCGTCATTGCGCAGGACGAGGCGCTCCGGCGGCGGGCCGGTCCGCGTTTGGTAAAGCGGGAAAATCCGGAGTTCGGGGACCGCCAGGCGGCCGGTCCAGGCCTCCGGACGCAGGGCGGGGCCTGCCAATTGCAGTTCCGCTTCCGCGATCCCGTCGAACTCCAGTGTGCCGGTCCCCGGCTTCTCCTGGAACCATGCGCGCAACGCACCAATCGAGGGAACTCCCACGCGGAGCAGGAGGTCGCCCGGGAAGCCCTCCGCAAACGCCACGCCGCCCTGCCCGGTCACGCGCGCGCCCAGCAGCTTGGCGTCGAGGCGGACGTGGAGCCGGTCCGGGCGGCTCGCCACCGCGGCGATCACGGTCCCGACCGGCTTCCCTTCGTAGTGCACGTCAGCGGCGGCCACGTGGCCGCGAAGGTCCTGTAAGCGGACCCCCTCCGGGCGGATGTCCAATGCGCCGAACAGGTGCGTACGCAATTCCGCCGCGGCCCCGGGCAGCCGCTTGGCCGCCAGCCGGATCTTTTCCAGCGCCAGTCCGGTGGAAGCCACTTCAAAATGAAAAACGCCGCGGCGCGCATCCTGCTCGGCATAGGGATAAGCGCCCGACGCCTGAATCCGTCCCGCTGGAAGCTTGACCACCGCGCGCCGCAGCAGCAGTTGGTTGTCCCGCGAGGCCACCTCCGCCTCGATCCGGTCGAAGGGCTCGCCTTGGATTTCGCCCCGGCGAACCTGCACGCCACCATCTACGCGCGGCGCCGCCACGGATCCGCCGAGGGCGCCAGAGGCGGTGATGAGGCCTGAGACTTGCACGTCGCTGACGCCGGCAAGACCCGCCAGCCGCGCGGCGTCGACGTCGCGCAAGCGGAAACTGCCGGCGACCGGGCTGGTGGAAGACGCCTTCCAGTCCGTCAACCCCAGAGAACCGGCGAATTCCACCTGCGCGCCCGAGTAATCCCAAACCAGCCGGTTGACCTGGATCCGCTCGCGCGAGAGCGCGGCTAGGCCCTGGAAGCTGCCGACGGGCCGGTCCTGATAGACGAGCCCCGCGCCCTTGACCTGTCCCGCGATTTCCGGATTCTCCAATTCGCCGGTCACGGTTCCGGAGAAGGAAAGTTCTCCTCCGTTTTCAAACCGGAGAGGAAAACCGCTCACATCGAACAGTGGCGCCAGGTCGCGCCAATCGGCGGTCCGCGCCTGGACGTGGAGCGTCCTGCCTGGCTCCCCGCGCAGTTCCAGGCGGGTGGTTCCGGTTCGCAGATCTACTCGGCGAAGGTCGACGGTCCGGTCGAAGACGACCTCGGCGGCCCCTTCCAGCGGCGCGCCGGCGCCTCCTGGCGTCAAGTTGAGATTCGCTTCCACCTGGGGGAGGCCTCCCTCGAAGCGCCCGGCCAGCCGCACCGGCCCGGAGGCGCGCGTGTCCCACTTGCGCGCCAGATCCGCGATCTCCTTCGGCAGCATTGGCAATGCGTCAAGGACCGGCTGCACGGCCAGACTCGCCAGCTCTCCCTCCACCCGGTACCGTTTCCAGTCCTCAATCATCGCGGCGCCGGCAAACCGCGCCCCGAGCGCCTGCAAATCGAAAGCCGGCACGGCGAGTTGCCCGGAGGTCCAGCGGATTTGCGCTTCCAGCACCGCGTCACCGGCGCGCACTTCGGGAGTCTGCACGCGCCCCTGACGGACGCTCGCTTTGGCCTCCAGCAACATACCCGCCGGGCCGCCGAAAGCCGCCGAGCCGCGGATCCGCGCCCGGCCTCCCCGCAGCCAGGGCCAGCGCAGCCAGCGCGCCGCCTCTTTCAGATCGGCATCGGCCTCATAGCCAACCTGGACCCGCACGTCCCGGAAGTTCTCGATCACCAGACGGGCGCGTCCCTCCAGGCCGGACTGCCGGATGACGGCGTCGTCGATCCGCAAGCGGTTGCGCTCCAGCGCCAGGGCGAAATTCGTATCTAGCTCGAGTGTTTCCAGGCCGGGCAGGTCCAGACGAAGGGGGCGTGTCTCGACCCTCCCGAGGTAGCGGGGGCCGGCCCAGTCATAGGCGAGCGCGACGTCCAGACCGCGGGCCTCCGCGCGCAGGGGAATCTTCCGGCCGTCGAAGCGCAGTTCGCCATCACGCAGCGCCAGCCGGCCGATCTTCAGCCGGAGCAGCGTCTCCACCGTGTCCCGGCCCGTGCGGCGGGGCATGCGCGGCTGGGGGAGATTGGTGGACCCGTCGGCGCGCACCAGCAGGTGGATCCGCGGGTGGACGAGCTCCAGGTCCGCCAAGTCGATGTCGCGCTTCCAGAACGACACTACTTTGAGGGCCAGCCGGATGCGGGGCGTTTCGAACAGCGGCGGCGTGTCCGCCGGCTCCGTGCCGCGCAGCCGGAAGCCGTCGATTACCACCTGGAGGGAGCGAGGGTCGAAGCGAAACCGGGCCATTGCCACCTGGCCGCCGCTGGCGCGTTCGATCTCGGCGACCAGGCGCGCGCGAATCTGCCGCTCCAGCCAGGCACTCCGCAGCACCTGCCAGCCGGCCAGCGCGGCCACCAGCAGCAAGAGCAGTGCGGCAAGGGAGCGCCGCAGCCAAGTCCGCCGCCCGGCGCGGGTCATTGGAACACCTCCGGATGAAAATCAATAATGGTTCGGGCGCGCGTCTCGCGCAACCACTCGTCGGCGAGCTCGTTGGCTCGCTGTTGCCGCAACGTTTCCTCGATCTGGCTGTGGAAGTCCTCCACCGAAGCGGCGGCGCCTGGCGCCAGCTTGGGCGCAATCTCCGCCGCGAAATACGCCTGGACCTCCTCGGGCGTAATTGGCAACCCGGCGCCGAAGCGGACGCCGACGAAGCGCACCACCGTCAATTGCCAGCGGAGGTGATCGAGCAGCAGACGTTCGTCGATGCCGTACTGTTTGAGGGCGATCTCGTAGGCGGCGCGGTCGCCCCGAAAGTGCTCCGCGATGATCTGGGCCTGGGCCGCCACCACCGCTTCCTCGGGGGGTGCGCCATAACGGCTGTTTTCGTTTTCCATTCGAATGAGCAATTGGTCGACGAGCCGCTCGCCGGCGTCGCGCAGGATGTAGGCCCGGAAATCGAGCGGCTCGCCGTTTAAGAACTGCCGGAGGCGCACGGCCTGCCGCACTTCGCTTTCGGTGATGACGCGGGCGCCGACGGTGATCGCCACCCGGTCGATGATTTCGCCGCCCGCCGCTTTCGCCAGCAGGAGACCGATCGCCACCAGGATGCGCGGAGAAGCCATAGCTCAGAACGACTGTCCAATCGAGAAATGGAACTGCACGCGGCTGATCCTTTGGTCCACCAGCGGCCCGCAATCGGTGAGCGAATTGGTGGCGCTACAGCCGCGGAACCGGGGCGAGTTGACGCCGTAAGCCAAGTCCAGCCGCACGGGCCCGATCGGAGTGCGGTAGCGAATGCCGAACCCCAGCGCGTGCACCATGTAGTCGAAGTCCTTGATGTCGCGCTGCCGCACCCGGAAGGAGATGTCACCGGCGCGCGAATAGGTGTTGCCCGCGTCGTGAAACACGACCCCGCCGATGTTCTCGCCGAGCAGGGGGAAGCGAAGCTCGAGGTTGTGCATCAGCACCGCCCGTCCGCCCAGCGGAAAGCCGGTTTCCAGGTCGCGTGGGCCGGCCTGGTTTTCCGGGAAACCGCGATGGCTGTTGGCGCCGCCGGAAAAAAAGCGCTCGGCAATCGGAATATCCGCCGCCGCATCGAGTTCCGTACGCAAAAACGTCTCGCCGAACGGCTGGAGCCAGCCGAATGTCAGCGACCGGGCCAGCACGTATTTGTTTCTCCCATAGGCATGATACGTGGTGTTGCGCGCGAGAAACCGTGTGAAAGTGGCTTGCGAGCCGAAGGCGCGCGATGCCAGCCCCAGATCGATCGTGTTGAAGACGCCCCGCGTCGAGTCGGTGGGATCGTCCCGTTTGTCACGGATGAGGTTTCCGCTAAGAATGCCGATGCGCACCGGTTGGGACAGCAGCGGCACCAGGCGCGGGTCGATCTTCAGGTTGTCCACACCCACACGGCGGTAGCTGAAGCGATAAAGAAATGTGTCGGCTTTGGAAACCCGCTGGGAAAGTTGCACGGCGCCTTCCCGCCGCCGGGAAATAAAGGTTCGGATGTCCCCGGCGTTATCGGCGAGCGCCGTGAAGGACAGGTCCAGCCCGTTTACATTGCGCAGCCGCGGCGCTGAGTAGTTGACCAGGGCCCGCTGTTGCAGGTTCGAGAGGCGGCTGCGGAAACTCACGGTGTGCCCAATGCCGCGGAAGTTCAAGCGGCTGAAATCCAGCGAGATGCGCGGGCTGAAACCAGGTGCGCCGGCCGGGTTCTCGAAGCTGGCCTGGTTGCCGCCGATGCGGGCGATTTCCGCGCCCAGACCGCCGGTGAGGGAGTAGCGGTTGGCTTCATCCACCTGATAGAGCACGTACTTCTCCCGCAGTTCCCCTTCCGGGTTCTGGATGGCAACGTTGACGCGCGCGAAGATGCCCAGCTCGTAGAGAAGCTGCTGGGTCTCCGCCATACGGGTCTGGGAGAGGGGATCGCCGGGATTGAGCAATATGCGGCGGTTGACCAGTTGCGGCTGGGTGGTTTGCAAGCCGCTCACCAGTACCTGCCGCACGAAGCGCCGGCGGCCTTCTTTGATCCGGTAGCGGACATGCAGCCGGTGAGGTTCGGGGGCGGGCGTGGCGCTCCACTCGAAGGAGGCGTCGGAGAAACCCTCGGCGTAATAGCGGGCCAGAATGGCGTCGCGGTCCGCGGCGACCTGAAATTCACTGAAAGGTTGGCCCGGTAGCGAGGTGCAGCGGCTGAGCAACTCCTCACGGTCCAGCGTCTCGACGCCTTCCAACTCCAGGCTTTGGATCAGCCATTGGGGGCCCTCGTTGACCCGCAGGGTGATGGCGAGTCCGCGTTTGGATCCGGGCGCGCCCCCTACCGAAGAATCAACCGCCACATCGCGAAAGCCGTTCTCCCGGTACAGTGTGGCGACCGATTCCTCGTCGCGGCGCAACAGCGTCTCACTGTAACGGCCGCGGCGGAACTGAAACGAACGCGGGACCACGAACATCCGCTCGCGGATCGTTTCGTCGTCGAAATACCGGTTACCTTCCACTTCCACCGCGCTCACGACGTACCGGCGGCCGAGGTTCACCAGGTAGTCGACTGCGGCGCGGTCATTCCGCAGGCGCTGTTGTTTGAATTCCACCTCGGCGTTGAAATATCCCTGCGACTGGAAGTGATCGCGGAGGTTGCGGGCGCCCTCCACCAGCAGGTCGCGGTCCACCGTACCTTCCTCGTAGATGGGGATCAGGGTCTGGAGGCGGGACCGGGAAATTTTGGCTCCCACCACGTTGACCTTGACCCTGGGGCCCGCATCAATTTTGAGCTCCGGGACGGCGCGGCCCGAAGCAGGATCGTAGCGAAGGTTCTCGAGCAGCACTTGCGCCATCAGTTGGTCGTTGCGGCGGAAATCGCGGCGCACCCGGTCGAGACCGCGCTGCGTCCGCGACAACGTGACCGGCCGCCAGCCGATGAGCGTCCGCCAGCGGGTCAAGCGGGCCAGCCGTTCCGGAGCAAAGCCCGCACCGGGAGACAACTCCGGCGGCGCGAAATAAGCCCGCTTGCCCGGGTTGATCACGAAACGGATGTGAATCTGCTGCGTCCGGGGCTCGTATTCGAAGCGGGGCTCGACGCGCGACTCGAAATAACCATTGGCTTCCAACAAAGTTTGGATGTTGTCCACGGCGGTCTTCACCGTTTCCGGCCGGTGAGCTTCGCCCAGCCGCAGTCCGGCGACATTCGTCAGTTGCCCCTGGTTGGGGGGCTCGCGGAAGGTTTGGTCCGTCGACACGCGGCCGATGAACCAGCTTTCTTTGGTCAGGATGGTGACCGCCACTTCCTCGGTATCCACCAGCCGGGCGTCGACCCGGATGTCGGTGTATTGGCCCGTCGCGTACAGCCGGTAGATGGCCTCCCGCACGTCCGCCAGGCGGAGCGCCTGGCCGATCCGCAGAGGCAGGAGCCGGAAAATCTCCTCCCCTTGGATCGGCTGCTCCACCGGACTGAATTGAATCGTCCGAATGCGCTTCCCCTCGTACTTGTCCGGTTGCGCAATAGCGGCGGGACCTCCGCCACACACCGCCAGAACCGCCAAGCCCATGGTGAGCACGGGGGCACGGGCCATTCCTTTAGTGTCGCAAATCGGATTCCCCGGGAGCCTGCTACTATCGGAGCGGATGACGGCCGAAGAGCGGGAGCGCTACTCGCGGCAAATTCTGTTTCCGGAAATTGGGGAAAGCGGGCAGGAAAAGCTGCTCACCTCGCGCGTGGCGATCATAGGATGCGGCGCACTCGGCAGCTTTCAAGCCGCTGCCCTGGCGCGGGCGGGAGTGGGACAGCTTACCTTGCTGGACCGCGATTATGTCGAGCCCAGTAACCTCCAGCGGCAATGGCTTTATGAAGAGGCGGACGCCGCCGAAGGCTTGCCCAAGGCCGTGGCGGCCCGCCGGGCCCTGGCGCGCATCAACAGCGCCGTGCGGGTGGAGGCGCACGTCCAGGACCTGACCCCCGCGAACATCGAAGACCTGCTGGATAGCGCCCATCTGTTGCTGGACGGCACGGACAATTTTGAAACCCGGTTTTTGCTCAACGATTTCTGCGTTTCCCGGCGCATTCCCTGGATCTACGGAGGCGCGGTGGGCAGCTATGGTATCGTGATGCCCGTGCTGCCCGGCGGTCCGTGTCTCCGGTGCGTGTATCCCGAGCCTCCCGCCGGTTTGCAGCCGACCTGCGAAACCGCCGGGATCCTGAATCCGGTCACCGCGATGGTGGCCGCCTGGCAGGTGGCCGCGGCCTTGAAAATCCTCTGCGGTTCCAAACCCGCCGCCACGTTGCTGACCTTGGACGTCTGGAAAGGCGCTGTCCGGCAAACCCCGCTGCCCGACCCCGATCCGGGATGCCCGGCCTGCGGCCGGGGAGAATTTCCGTTCCTCGACGGCGGCCGGCGCGCTCCCATCAGCCTGTGCGGAAGGAACGCGGTGCAGATCCATGAGCGTTCCCGCCCGTTGGATTTGGACCTTCTGGCCCGCCAATTAGCGCCGCACGGCACGGTGCGCAACAACGGCTTCGCGCTGCGTTTTTTCCATGGCGGCTATGAACTGACGGTTTTCCCCGACGGCCGCGCCATTGTGAAGGGGACCACTGACGTGGGGGTGGCCCGTAGCCTGTACGCCCGCTTTCTTGGGTATTGAATCTCGCTTCAGTCCTGCTGAGAGAGCGAGTACTCAGCTTCCTTAATTCGGACGACACCATCTCTTAGCGTAACCCAGAGGGATAGGTCCATCCTGTACCATTCCAACTTACCCACAAAGGGATATTGAGCTACCCCACAAATAATCCGATGGTTTAACGAGAGAAGTCGCACGAAGTCCGCACTTTGAATACGTACAATCGAAACGGCGAAAAAGGGCGAACCAGGAAAAAAGGCACAGCCTTCGTCGGGCGGAAGGATTCTATGAGAGCGCAGACCGTCGATGTCAAGAACTCCAGCGGCAGGGTGCTTTGCTGCACGGTGTTTCGTTCCGGGGGGAAGAAGCTCCTGGCCAAAGGTCATGTGATCAGCGACGAAGATATCCGCATCCTCGAATCCGAGGGCATGGACAAAGTTTGGGTCACGGAATTGGAAGAAGGGGAAGTCAGCGAGGACGAGGCGGTGTGCGCCGTGGCCAGCGAAATGGGCTGCGGCTGCTTTGAAATCCGCATGGCGGCAGGGGGCCGGGCCAATCTGGTCGCCACGGAGAATTGCTGCATTCTGATTGATGACGAGTTGCTGAAGCAGTTGAACTGCACGGCGAGCGTGGTGACCGCCACCGCGCTGAATTTCAGTTTCGCCCTGGCCGGGCAGCGGATCGCCACGGTGAAGAGCGCGCCGTTCGCGGTGGCGCGGGAGCAGTTGGACACCATCGTTTCGATCTTGAAAGAGCGGGGTCCGATTTTGCAGGCTCGGCCCATCCGCAGCCCTTCTGTGGGAATTCTCTACACCGATCCGCTGAACGGCGATCGGGCTAAGCAGTTGTTCGAGGCCATCATGCGGCAGCGGTTGGAGCGGTTTGGGGTAGCCGCCAATTTTGTTCTGGCCTGCGCCGAGGATGAGGGGCCTGTCACCCGATCTTTGCAGCATTTGTTGCGCTCGAAGTCGTCGGTGATTCTGGTGGCGTCCACCACGGCGCCAGCGGGGCCCGAAGACGTGGTCGGTAGAGCGGTCCTCCGCGCGGGCGGCCAACTGGAACGCTTTCTGGCTCCTGTCGAGCCAGGGAACCTGCTGATGCTGGCGTACCGGGAGGACATTCCGATCCTCTCGGCGCCCGGCTGTTTCCGCTCCGCCAAACCCAACGTAATTGACCTCCTCCTGCCGCCTCTGCTGGCCCGGTACCGCGTATCGGGTTGGGAGATTGCCTGTCTCGGACACGGCGGCTTGTTGGCCTGAATGAAACTTTCCGGCGGCCTTCGGCGTCTACCCTGGTAGGTTCCCCCTGTCCCGGAACGGGCGCGGTTTCGTTGGATTGGGCGCCGAAAGGGAAGGCGAACCGAGTTCTTTCTTTTCTATCCTGTTCCGTTTAAGGCCCCTGACTTTCCTCCGGGTCAGTAGGGCCTTCTCAGTCGAACGCAGGAAATGGCTCCAGAGCCCGAGGGTTTTGAGCCGTTTCCGGACGATAAGGCGCACATACGCACGCACGAAAGGGTTTCCTCCGAGCCCCGGCGTGCTGGGTGGCGCTGGCGTTCGACCCGTCTCCAGAGCCGTGGAATCCGGCGCACCTTGGGGTTACCTCCGAGTCCCGAGGCGAGCGCCGATTCCATGGCCTGGACCGGCGGACCGATCAAATCCTTACCGTACGTTGTGTCGGCGGTCGCGCCGCGCCGCCAGCCACGAACTCCAACTCTCCAAGCCCTCTCCAGAAGTGCACGATAACTCTAGAATGTCGATCTCGGGGCGTATGATCCGGGCGTTCCGCCTAGCTTCCTCCAACGAAAACGGCACATACGGTAGCAGGTCGATTTTACTCAGGATCATCAGGTCGGCCCGGTGAAAGATCCCCGGGTACTTCAGGGGCTTGTCCTCGCCTTCGGTCACGCTCAAGATGACGATCTTGGCGTCCTCCCCAAGGTCGTAGCTGGAAGGACACACCAGGTTTCCGACGTTCTCGATCAAGATCAAGCTCAACTCGTCCAGGTTCCAGACGGAAAGCGCCCTCTCAACCATCCGCGCGTCGAGGTGACATGCCCCCGCCGTCGTAATCTGCTGGACGGGAAATCCATACCCGGCCAGGCGGCGGGCGTCGTTGTCGGTCTGAATGTCCCCGGTCAGCACCGCGACCCGATCCTGGCGAGGCAGCGCGGCGAGGGTGCGCTCGAGCAGCGTGGTCTTGCCGGCGCCGGGCGAACTGATGAAATTGAGGCAGAGGATCCCACGCTCCTGAAAGCGCGACCGCAGGAGGGCGGCGATCCGGTCGTTCTCATGGAGTACTTTGCGCGCAACCGGTTCTTGCACGGCTTGGCTCATGGTTCCTCCAACTCCAAGTATGCGACTTCCAATTCGCGGCCGCTACGGAAGCGCGTATCGCCGGCGCCGCACCAGGGGCAGCGCCGGTCCCACTCCCGCACGGGAAACTCGCGGCGGCATTCCAGACATTCGTGCACCAGCGGTTGCCAGTCAATCTCCAATTGCGCGCCGGCGTGCGGCGAATCCCGCACCAGCACCTCAAAGCAGAACGCCAGCGATTCGCGATCCACCCCTGCCAGTTCACCCAGCCGCAAGCCGACCTTCGCCAGTTTCGCCCCGGGGCGCTGCCGGAGCGTCTCTTCCGCGGTTTCCAGAATGGCCTGCGCGATGCTCAGCTCGTGCATGGCGAACGGACCCAGTATAATTCGGGCGGGACCTTGTCCATGAAACCGACCTTGACCCGCCGCCGCCAGTTCAGGGACCCGGCCGGCTACCAGGCCGCGGCGCGCTATTTGCGCTTTGTGCGCCAGCACCGCGAACTCTATGCGAGGCCGGAATCGTGGGCGGAAGTCGGTCTCGTCTACCCGCGGGAAGCGGTGTGGGAGCGCCACCCTGAAGCCGTCGATGCGTTCCGCGCCCTCGGCCGCGCCTTGGCAGAACAGCACGTCCTGTTCGACGTGGTCTGGGACCAAAAGATGACAGCGGAGCGGCTGCGCCGGTACGCGGCGCTCGTGGTTCCGGGCAGGGATTGGCTAGGGCGCGCTCGCTGCTGGCGGCGGCGCAGCGCGAGGGAAGGCTGGTGACCGCGGACGAAGACCCCGCGCGGGTGCTGGCGGCGTTAGCCAGGTTGTCCCTCAGCCGCATCGATGCGCCCTGGACGCTGCGGGTCGCGGGATACATCCAACGCAAACGGCGGTTGCTGCACTTCGTTAACTACCACCGCGACGAAGCAAAAGGCGCGAGCATTCCGGGACCCGCCGGCGAGTGCCCGCTTCCCGCCACCAATGTGGCGGTGGCGGTTCGCCTTCCGCGCAGCGCCCGGGTGCGCGGCGTACGGCTGCTCTCGCCCGACATGGACGCGCCTTTAGACCTGGCGTCGGAATTCGCCCGGGGCATCCTGCGCTTCCGGCTGCCGGCGTTCGAGGTGTATGCCGTAGCGGACGTCCAACTGGGGTGACGGGCTGCGGACGCTCGGGCCACACAGGCGAGCAACGCCTGGACCCGTGTCCAATCCGCGCCGCCATCCTGTGCAATTCGGTCCACCAGCCGGTACCCCTTGCCTGCTCGCTGCTGGTGAATGGCAAGTCGGCTTGAATGGATGAAGCGGGCGGGCGCGGGCATTCCCGGCCGCACACGGGCCGCGGAGGGAAGGCCCTCCGCGGCTGCCCGCCTACTTCTGTCCGGGACGGTGGACCTGTTCGAAATACTGCTGCACGTAATGTTGCAGCGCCTCGGGCACTTCGTCGCGATGGATCTCGCCGCCCGCCTGGCCATGCGCGCGCGTGCTCGGAGAATAGGGCGTGCGGATGCCCGCCTTGCTGGACTGCACCTCGAGGGTGGTTTCGCCGGTGACGTTCTGCGAGCGCTTACCGAGGATCTCGCTGATCTTGCCCATGGCCTCCAGTTGCTCGGCGAGCCTGGCGTCCTTGGCGCCGTCCTGCTTGCCCATACCGCTGCCGGGCGTCTGGCTGGAGGCGCTTTCGGTGCTGCGCCCCTTGCTGGCGCCTTCGGCCGACTCGCCCTCTTGCGATTCGCCCGGTTCGCCGTCCTGGCCCTCACCCTTCTCGCCTTGCTGCGCGCCCTGCCCCTGCTTTCCGCCGTCCTTCGCCGATGCGGTCTGCATGGGAGACTGGCTGCCCGACTTCGACGAAGCCTTGCTGTTCTGCCCCTGGCTCCCGCCGGAGGGAGGACGCAACTTGGACATCAGATTTTGCAGCGCCTCGCGAAACTTTTGCGCGAGGCCGGAATCTTCGCCCGCCGAGCCCGGCGCCTGCTTGCCGCCGGAATCCTCATCCCCGTTCTTGGCCGAACTGCCGGAATCGGTTTCCGCGGTGAGTCCGTCCGCCGCTTGGGTTTCGCCCCGTTCGCCGCCCGCCTCGCCCTCACCGGGCTCCCCCTCGGCGCCGGCTTCGCCCGCGCGCGCGCCTTTCGCCGGGCGTTCCTCGGCGCCCAACCGGTCGTTGTTCACGTCCGGGATGTCGATGGTCTCAAACACCTTGTCCGGCGCGGCATCCAATTGCTGCTCATCGTCGTACCGCCGGTCCTGTGCCGAGACGCCCTCGGGAGTCGCTCCCTCCGCCTCGGGCGCCAACGGCCTGCCTTGCGGCGGCTTCGTGGACGCGGTCTGGTACTGTCCCCCGAAGGCGTCAAACACCACCCGAAGCAGCGGGGCGCGCAGGTCCAGCCGCTCCTCGATGCCGTAACGCAACGCGAACAGGGATCCGGCGGCCACCAACAAGCCCGCGAGCAGAAAAGCGCTGCGCGGCAGCGTGAAGGGCAGCGCGGACCGCAGATCGATCCGCTCCGTGAGCCGCTCAGCCATCGCGCGCTGGCAGCGGACGAGTTCGGGATCCGGCCGCGCCTCGGCGGTTTCGCCGAAATACCAGGCCGTCGAGAGCGCGTCATCCAAGCGCAGCCGCTGATCGACAAGCTGCGCCACGCGGTAGGGCGCCGGCACGCGCCGCCGAACCTGCCAGGCGCTAAACAACAGCCCGGCGCCCAACAGCATGGCCGCCCAGCGCCAGTCCAGCAACTGGGTTCCAGCCAGCAGGATCAGAATCGCGCCACCGACGCCCAGCGACGCCGCCACTAGCCCCTGCGCCAGCGCTTCCTGCGCGGTGAGCCGCATACGGGCGCGGCGAACCGCGGCGTGAATCGGGTCCTGATCTCGGTGCATGTGTGGCGGATTCCGTTCCGCCTTTATTATGGTTCGCCGCGCGGAGGCTTTGCAAAACGGGCCGCGCTAGCTCGGGCTTGACGCGCAGAACTTGATCTGAATGAATCAAGTTTCAAGCAGCGAGTTTTGCTCTGTTGGTCCAAGCCTGTATCTCCTTTTCAACGTTATCGAAGCTGCGCTTCAGAGGCGTA